>Ga0209390_10001392_pt1 | contig 46985 bp, 54 predicted proteins | sample BON01_FD_187212 | JGI IMG/M metagenome (GOLD analysis project Ga0209390, IMG submission 187212) | Freshwater microbial communities from Lake Bonney liftoff mats and glacier meltwater in Antarctica - BON-01 (SPAdes) (version 2) | ecosystem: Environmental > Aquatic > Freshwater > Ice > Glacier...
TGCCTCCCGGAGGAGTCTGGGCCGTGTCTCAGTCCCAGTGTGGCTGATCGTTCTCTCAAACCAGCTACTGATCGTGGCCTTGGTAAGCCATTACCTCACCAACAAGCTAATCAGGCGTGAGCTCATCCTTAGGCAGTTAGAACTATTTTACCTCTCGGCGTATGAAGACTTAGCCGCCGTTTCCAGCAGTTATTCTTCTCCTAAGGGTAGATTCTCACGTATTACGCACCCGTTCGCCACTAGAATTAAAAACTCTCGTTCGACTTGCATGTGTTAAGCATACCGCCAGCGTTCATCCTGAGCCAGGATCAAACTCTCCATGGTATTCTGTTTCTTTATAAAAAATTGAATTTTTAATCTGTACAAATAATAACAGTTACATAAGAGATATGTCAAGTCCATATTTCACCTTCTCTAGAATTAGTACGGCAATTATCCCAAACGGAGAGAATAGAGAAAACGTCTCACATAATGGCCTCTACAAGAAACCTGTACTATATTCCTTCGAATTAAGCAAATTGTTTCCGCTGTTCGGTTAGTTAGGAACTTGCCAAATGCTAAGTTGGATTGTATGGTCCTTTTGGGAAGCCCGAGAAGAGAATAAGGTGCTATAATAAAACTGTATTTTAGACCATAGAAGAATCTAATGAGTATATTAGTTATTGGTGGGACAGGGACATTAGGTCGTCAAATCGTAAAAACTGCCTTAGACGAAGGGTACCAAGTTCGTTGCTTAGTAAGAAATTTGAGACGGGGGGCATTTTTAAAAGATTGGGGCGCTGAGCTAATTTATGGTGACCTATCTTTACCCGAGACAATTCCCGCTGCATTTAAAAGAATTAGTATTATTATTGATGCCTCTACTGTTCGCCCAACGGATGATTACACGGCAGAAAAAATTGATTGGAAGGGTAAAATTGCACTTGTAGAGGCTGCAAAATTAGCGAAAATTAAAAAATTCGTGGCTTTTTCATCCGTAGATGCGCCAAAGAATCCACACATCCCACTTTTAGATTTAAAGTTAAAGCTTGAAGAAACTCTGGAAAGATCAGGATTAAACTACACCGTTTTTCAATGCGCTGGTTTTTTCCAGGGACTTATTAGCCAATACGCCATCCCTACATTAGAAAAACAAACAATTTGGTTATTAGGAAATATGTACCCAACAGCTTATATAGACACCCAAGATGCTGCCAAAATTGTTATCAACTGCTTAAAAGTGGGGGAGGAAAGTAAAAAATATCCTCTTATTGGAAATAAAGCCTGGACACCCGAAGAGATCGTCCAACTTTGCGAACGTTTATCGGGTAGTAAAGCTAGTCTTTCGTACATCCCCGGAATTTTCTTAGTTATTTTGCGGAGAATTTTAAGGGGGCTTGAGTTTACCTGGAACATTGCAGATCGTTTGCAGTTTGCCGAAATTAAACCCTTACCTAACGTAGTAACAAACAATAGCCCGGACTTACTAACATTAGAGCAATACCTACAAGAGTATTTCGCGAAGATTTTAAAAAAGTTGAAAGAAACAAATTACCAACAAAATAGCGAGGTTTCATTTCTGTAATTCATAAAGAAGCTTTCCCTGTTGATGTTTACTTAACTAACGCCCGCTAAACTTCGAACTGCAAACGATTGCAGTTCGAAGCTCCAATTTAACGAGTATGGATCAAAAGGTTGAGTCCGTAGAGGCTGGACTAAAATTGGCAATTTTTTACGAAACTAATAAATGTTATCAACGATTGTTTAAAGGTATTGCCAGAACGTTTAATCGTCGGCCCGTGAATTCTGTAAGCATAAGTTGAGAATTGATCTGCGAATTTTGCAGTGGCACAAACCAGTACTCTAACCTGGGTTTCGAATCTCTAAACTCAAGTGGACTTGGAATGCCTTTGGGTTGACGCAACCATTGTCTTCGTTTAAGATATGGTCGTAAGCAATGAAGGGACTGTAGTTCAATTGGTTAGAGCACCGCCCTGTCACGGCGGAAGTTGCGGGTTCGAGTCCCGTCAATCCCGATATTTTAATTAATTGTTTACTGCGGACGAGCGACTGACATGTTTTAACAAATGCTAGCCCATAAAGCTTCTGCTCATCGGGGTTTGGCGCAGCTCTATTTACGGCAATTCTATTCGGTAAATAATGTAAATTAAATATTTGTTACTAGATTTTTTATGTGAAGGAAAATATCCGACCCTAAAGACCCTAAATTTGGATTTAGGGGTTAAAGTCGGATATTCAGATATTATTTTCTAGGCTAAAAAAGTTAAAAACTGTCTTTAAAAGCTCTTAATTTCTACATCAACGCCAGCGGATAAATCTAATTTGCGCAGATTTTCCATAGCGGAATCGGACGGTTGGTAAATGTCAATAATTTTTTTATGCGTACGTATTTCAAACTGCTCACGTGCATCTTTATTGACATGTGGGGAACGTAGCACGCAATAACGTCGACGTCTCGTCGGAAGTGGGATTGGTCCAACAGCTCTTGTACCCCCGCTTTCTATAGCTTCTAGAATCTGCGCACACGACTCGTTTAATAGATTAGTCTCGTACGCTTTCAGAGCTATACGAAGTTTTTGAATCTGCATACCTTTGAAAAAATAAAATTATTCTAAAATTCTTGAAACAACGCCAGCCCCTACCGTTCTACCACCTTCACGGATTGCAAAACGCATTCCTTGCTCAATTGCAATTGGATTAATTAGCTCGGCAGTCATTTTAATACGATCACCTGGCATTACCATTTCAGCTGCGGAGCCATCATCGCCCGTAAACTGAACAATCGTGCCTGTTACATCGGTTGTACGTACGTAGAACTGAGGACGGTAACCAGTAAAAAATGGAGTGTGACGACCACCCTCATCTTTACCTAAAACATAAACCTCCGCCTCAAATTTCTTGTGGGGCTTAATTGAACCCGGCTTAGCTAGAACCATACCACGTTCGATGTCTGTTTTTTGAACGCCGCGAATTAAGATACCCACGTTATCGCCAGCCATTCCTTCATCTAGTGTTTTCTGGAACATTTCGATACCCGTTACAGTTGTCTCTTTCGTGTCTCTTATACCAATAATCTCAATCGTATCACCAATTTTTAAAATACCACGCTCAATTCGACCGGTCGCGACAGTACCTCGACCTGTAATAGAGAAAACATCTTCAACAGCCATTAGGAATGTTTTATCTGTATCACGAATGGGTGCAGGGATGTAATTATCTACTGCTTCCATTAACTCGTAGATCTTGTCTACCCACTTATCCTCACCTTTTGGTTTTGTACCACCTTCAAGCGCTTGAAGAGCAAGTAATGCTGAACCAGAAACGAATGGGATTTCATCACCAGGGAAATCATATTTTTCTAATAGTTCTTGAACTTCCATTTGGACTAATTCAAGTAGTTCTTCATCATCTACCTGGTCAGACTTATTTAAGAATACCACTAAGTGCGGTACGCCTACTTGTTTTGCTAATAAGATATGCTCACGTGTCTGGGGCATTGGACCATCCGCGGCTGATACTACAAGAATTCCCCCATCCATTTGGGCCGCACCCGTAATCATGTTTTTTACGTAATCCGCGTGACCAGGACAATCTACGTGAGCGTAGTGACGATTCTCTGTCTCGTACTCTACATGTGCAGTATTAATTGTAATACCACGCGCTTTTTCTTCTGGAGCCGAATCGATGTCATCCATCTTTTTCGCTAGCCCGTTATTCCAGAAACATAATGTTGCTGAAATTGCTGCTGTTAGCGTAGTTTTTCCGTGGTCAACGTGACCAATTGTTCCAATGTTTACATGAGGTTTTGATCTCTCGAACTTTGCGCGTGCCATATTAACTTAAATTAGGTTATTAAATATTACTGTTTTTAATACTTTTGGCGTGGGGACAATTATAAACGTGCTTGACTAATACCTAAAATGAGCAAAAGCCTTGTTTGCTTCAGCCATTTTATGAGTCTGCTCTTTTCGTCGAATGGCGCCACCTGTGTTTTTTGACGCGTCCACAATCTCATTTGCGAGCTTTGAAGACATTCCCCGACCTGAGCGCTCTCTTGAAAACTCAATAATCCACTTTAAAGAAATATTTGTACTGCGGTAGGCACGAATTTCTAGTGGGACTTGATATGTGGAACCACCCACGCGACGGGCTTTAACCTCGACTTGGGGGGCAACATTTTTAACTGCCATTTCTAAAAGTAGAATTGGATTTTCGTCTGTCTTGGCTGCAATAATCTCTAATGCTTTATAGACAATACGTTGCGCAATAGACTTTTTCCCAGATTTCAAGACGCGAATAACCATTAAATTGACTAATCGGCTATTATAAATAGGATCGGGTTGTGCTAAAATTCTTTTTGACTTACTTCTTCGTGACATATTATTTGCTGCGCATTAAATAAAAAAATTACGTGTTATTCACCTTTTGGTCGTTTGCCACCATATTTCGACCGTCCTTGCTTACGATCTTTTACCCCACTTGCATCAAGCGAACCTCTTACAACGTGGTATCGGCAACCTGGCAGATCTTTTACTCGACCACCGCGAATTAAAACTACAGAATGTTCTTGAATATTGTGACCGATACCTGGGATATAGGCTGTAACTTCAAATCCCGATGTTAAACGAACTCGGGCTACTTTTCGTAATGCAGAGTTCGGCTTTTTAGGAGTTGTCGTGTAAACGCGTGTACAGACGCCTCGTCTTTGGGGGCATGATTTTAAAGCCGGTGATTTTGTCTTTTTTTCACTACTCTGTCGTTCAAATCTTACTAATTGTTGAATAGTTGGCATACGTCGTTTTTAATTTTGATTTTCAATCCCATACTTACGCATAAAACGTTCAACTCGTCCTTCAGTGTCAATGATAGTCTGCGAACCTGTATAAAAAGGGTGGTTGCCTGACCAAATATCCACATTTAGTGAACGTTTTGTCGAACCAACTTTTAAAACAAGCTGACCATCACAATATACTTTTGCGTTTGGGTACCAATCTGGATGTATTGAAGGCTTTGGCATTTTGAGTTAAAATTAATTAATAATTTCAAATTAACGTTTCGAAAATTGAGGAGCTTTCCGTGCTTTTTTTAAACCATACTTTTTACGTTCTTTTGCGCGGTAATCACGGGTTAAATACCCTGCTGGCTTTAATATTACTCGTCGTTCGCTTGTCATGCTACAAAGGGCGCGCGCAACACCTAACTTTACAGCATCTTTTTGGCCTTTTAGCCCGCCACCGCTAGCAGTAATCAAAATATCATAATCATTTTCTAAACCTAATGTTATTAATGGGCCACGAAGGGCGTTTAAAGATTCTGAATTGTACTGAAAGTATAATTCACCCGGTTTTTCATTTACTGTAAGTACCCCCGTCCCGGGTTGTAGCTTTACTTTTGCAACGGCTTCTTTTCTACGCCCAATTGCAATATACGATGTTGTTAACATGGAGTTCCCTTAATTATATTAGGCTAATTTAAAGTTAAATTAAAGCGTTCGCTTAAATTTTCACAAACCTCATCCGCGGATTTCTGGCCGAAATTCTTAAACTCCAAGAGGTTATCCTTCGAATATTTCAACAATTCTCCTAACGTATGAATGTGAGCACGCTTCAAGCAATTATAGGCCCTGACCGAAAGCTCTAATTCTTCAATCAGAATATGATTAACATCTGCTTGTGGGCCTTGGATAAGTTTTTCATCTGGTAACCGGACGTCCAATGGAGCACCTAAAGTCTCTTCAAAACTAAACATTTGTTTTAATGTCTTAGCAGCAGAATTTAGAGTAACAAGAGGTGTTAAGCTTCCATTTGTTTGAATCTCAATAATTAACCGCTCTTTTTCAAATGCAGTATTACCACTAGAAACCTCGACAAAGAAGTTTACTTTTCTTACCGGCGCAAAGACAGCGTCCATAGCTAAAAAGCCACGAGGATTATTTGACGATGTTTTTTCACTTAATGTGTAATTTTGACCTTGCTCTAATAAAAACTCCATCGCAAGGCTAGTAGAATTCGTGATGGTAGCAATATATTGATGCTCGTCCACCAATTCTAGCCCTTCTGGTAAAGTGATGTCTTGCGCAGTAACGAGACCAGGCCCTTGGACATTTAACCGTGTAATAATAGGCTCATTTAGCTCCCCTTTAAAAACAATCTGCTTTAAATTCAGTAAAATCTCTAAAGCATCTTCTTTTACTCCCGGCACAACCGAAAATTCATGATCAACGTCCGAAATCCGCACTCCTAAAATGGCAACCCCCGGAATACTAGAAAGCAGGGTCCGTCTCAAGGCGTTTCCGACTGTAACTCCTTGGCCTTTGGCCAAGGGGTCAATACAAAATTTTGCGGACAGCTCGGTCGGTTTTTTCTGTAAGGATTCTAAGCACTGTACTTGGAACATGGGGCTTGGTTGCAAAAGTGTTAGAATAATAAGTATTAAGAATTAAATTCCCGTTTTTATACTCTTCGTTTTTTCGGCGGACGGCAACCATTATGAGGGATAGGTGTAATATCCTTAATTAGAAGAACTTCTAACCCACAACCTTGCAAAGCCCGGATAGCAGTCTCACGTCCATTACCAGGACCACTGATGATAACTTCAGCTTGTCGCATTCCTTGCTCAAAAGCCATGGAACCAACCTTTTCAGCAGCCGATTGCGCGGCAAAAGGTGTACTTTTTTTTGCGCCCTTAAAGCCACAACCGCCAGCTGAGGCCCAAAACAGAGTGTTCCCTTGCTTGTCCGTTATGTTTACGATAGTGTTATTGAACGTTGACTTGATATGAACGACGCCTGTATTTACTGTCTTTTTAGACTTTTTACTCGCAAATCGCTTAACTTGTTTAATCATATTAAATTAAAGGTACTTCTTAATGTCCGAATTCTCATCTTAACGACCTTTCTTATTAGCTACGGCTCCTTTAACTTTCCCTTTTCTTGTACGGGCATTTGTTCTTGTACGTTGACCACGGACAGGCAAATTAACACGGTGACGTCGACCGGTAGCGGAACCGATTTCTGTTAGTCTTTTAATATTAAGTGAGCATAACCGGCGTAAATCACCTTCGGTTTGATAATTTTCATCGATGATCGACCTTAGCGATGCAATTTGCTCATCAGTTAGATCTGAACAACGAATATCGGGCGAAATACCCGCTTCAATTAAAATTTTATCTGCACTTGTGTAACCAATGCCAAATATAGACGTTAACCCAATTTGAACTCTTTTATTACGGGGAAGATCTACCCCAGAAATACGTACCATTTATCTACTCTTTTTTACTTACGCTTCATTTTTGCTCGACCTTGTCGAACTTTCAACCTTGGGTCACTTTTACAAATTAGGTAAATTCGCCCTCGTCTTTTAACAACTTGGCAATCTTTTGAACGATTTTTTAGACTACCAATCGAACTTACGACTTTCATGATTTAATTTTGGTTATAATTTTTAGTCTCGTATTAAACCATTAACTAATTAATTAGTTTATTCTTTGCGGTAAAATCGTGTAATGATATTAGAAGATTCTTCACTTATCATAGTCGAATTAATTAAAAAAGTCTATGATTTTTTAAAGCCCTCATAGCGAGTTGAGACTAAGTATCCCGTAACTTGAGAAGTTGTATCTGTGATGACCCCAATTAAAATAAGCAAAGACGTAAGATTTTTGAACAAACTAAACTGTAGTAGATTACCTACCAAAATTGGGGAAAAAGCAAGGAATGCTAGAAAAAGCCCTCCAATGAAAGCTAGTCGGCCAGTTACCTTTTCTAAATATTTTGTCGTATCTTTACCCTGGCGAATACCCGGTATACTGTAAGCCATTTTTCCAAGATTTTCTGCCATGTCTTTAGGTTTTAAAACAAGCGAGACATAGAAACAACTGAAAAAAATAACCAATACGAAATTTAAACTAAACGAATAAACTGCTAATATAGCAGCTAAGCTACTAGTAGGAATAAAACTTAATGAGCTTAGTAAAATCTGCATCGGGTAGATTAAAACAACAGCTATCGTTGAGCTAAACACTAATGGCATAATACCACCCTGATTTAACTTCAACGGTATAAAACTATTGTTTGTAATTTGACTTGCTTGGTCTTCTGAATTACCCGCTAGATTTAACTGTTTTGCAGATACGATACGAATTTTTTTGTATGAATCTTGAAAAAAGATAATAAGCAATGCAATCCCAAAGTAAACTGCTATTCCGGTTAGGATGCTAATTGCTATCCCACTAGCGATACCTTGTGAAAAAATTGTTTGTTTAATCATGCTGAGGTTATTTGGAAGACCCCCAACAATATTAATAAAAATAATTAAAGAAGAACCGTTTCCTAACCCTTCTTCAGTAATTAATTCCGCGAACCACAGGGACAAAATTGAGCCCACCGTTAATGACGTTACAATCTCAAGCCCCAGTTTTAAGCTCCACCCAAACGTAACCGGTTTAATCAATACTAAAGCGATACCGGAGCTTAATATTAATGCCCAGAAAAAAGTTAAGTACCTTGTATAGCGGCTGATTTGCTGACGGCCCAATTCACCTTCTTCTTTTTGGAGCCGTTCTAGGTTTGGGAAAATTGGCGTCAATAATTGAATCACGATCGACGCATTAATGTACGGCAAAATTCCCAAAGAGCCAATACCCAGAAAGGAATTTCCTACAAGAGTTTTTGCAAAACCAAACATCGGATTAATTGCTTGCCCTTGTGTAAAAATATCTAATTCTACACCGGGTACTGGAATATATAGCCCCAAACGAACAAGAAGTAGAAGAGTCAAAATTTTGAGAACCTTATTTCTCAAAAGGCTTCTTGTTGCGGATTGTGTCATATAAGAAATCTCGGTTAATTTTTAAGCGTTAAAAGTACGCAGGTTACTTAAACCTTCGATAGTGGCACGGGCATTATTCAATAGACTACTCGAACCAAGTTGTTTTGAAAGAATATTTTGAACACCGGCTAATTCAAGTACAATTCTTACCGCTCCCCCAGCAATTACACCACAACCAGGAGCTGATGGTCGTAGAACTAACTTTGCAGCGCCAAAACGACCGTTAATTTTATGTGGGATCGAGTTTGAAGAAGTTAATGGTACGCTAATGATATGTTTTTTGCCGTCCGTTACAGCTTTACGAACCGCCGTACTAACGTCGCTGGCTTTACCAACGCCAACGCCAACTTTTCCTTGCTGATCGCCAACAACCACAACGGCACGGAAACTTAACTTTTTCCCGCCTTTAACTACCTTGGTAACACGCTCTACAGAGACAACGCGTTCTTCCCATTCCACCTTGGTCTCGCGGCCCGGGTAACTTCTTTTAGTATCGATCATACTGTAAATAATTTAATCACATTTATTTTTTACCCGTCTTACCAGCCTTACGGCGAATTATTTCTCCTTCATAGGCAATTCCTTTACCTTTGTAAGGTTCTGGGGGTCGAACCGCTCGAATTTTTGCTGCGAACTCACCAACCATTTCTTTCTCCATACCGGAGACAGTTAGACTAGTCGGATTCTCAACTCTAACCGATAACGTTAAAGGAGTAATCATTTTAACCGGATGACTGTAACCCATGTTTAGAACTAAGTCTTTACCATCAAGTTGAGCACGATAACCAACTCCAGCAATTTTTAACTTTTTTTCCCATCCAGTAGACACACCTGTAATCATATTAGCAAGAAGCGTGCGTGATAAACCATAAAGAGCTTGTGCGAGTTTATTATCTTCGGCTTTTTCTAAGAAAATCTTCTTTTCCGCTTCGTCGATGGTACAGCAAATAAAAGATGGTAGGATGCGTGTTAGTTTACCTTTTGGCCCATCAACAAAAACTTTCTGTCCCTCAAGTTTTATGGCAACTTTATCGGGGATTGAGATGTACTGTTTACCTATACGAGACATAATTTAATGAAAATTTACCAAATATAACAAAGAATCTCACCCCCAACTTGCTGTTGGCGCGCTTCTTTATCCGTCATTAACCCCTTCGAAGTGGAGATTATTGCAGTTCCGAACCCACCTAAAACACGGGGCATCTTTTTTGCGCCGCTATAAACACGTAAACCGGGCTTACTAACACGTTGAATCTTTTGAATGCTAGGTGTTCTTGTTTTACCACTATACCTAAGCGATAACAATAATGAGCTGCGCGTCCCATTTTTTAGGTCTTCAAAAGAATTAATTAGACCCTCGTCTAATAGGACCTTTGCAATATTCCTAGTGACATTTGTTAACGGAATTTGAACAATCTGGTGCTTAGCAAGATTCGCATTTCGAATCCTCGTAAGCATATCTGCTATAGTGTCATTAACCATCTATTAATACTTTTATAAAAGTTACGTTTTTATAATTAAGGCTTTTCCTTAAGCGGCATCCCTAGGTATTTTAGAAGACTATATGCTTCTTCGTCGGTTTTTGCACTTGTAACAATTGTTAGATCAAATCCTTGAAGTTGATTAACCTCATCGTAGGAGATTTCGGGGAAAATTAGCTGATCCTTAATACCAAGGTTATAGTTTCCACGGCCATCAAAACACTCAAAACTAATTCCGCGGAAATCGCGAACACGTGGCAGCGTAATGTGGATCAGACGCTCTAAAAACGCATACATGCGATCTTTACGAAGTGTTACCGAAGCTCCTACGGGCATACCGTCACGGATCTTGAAGCCTGCAACAGATTTACGAGCTTCGTTAATCGTTGGCTGTTGTCCAGTAACCGTCGCTAATTCTTTAACACTTGCTTCCAGCTCTTTTGAACTGCGAGCTTCTTCCCCTAAACCGCGATTTAATGAGATTTTTAATAACTTTGGCACAAGCTCAACATTTGTATAACCGTAATCCTGTATTAAAGAAGGGACGATTTGTTGTTTATATAAAGTTTTTATGTCTTTTTTCATTTCTGTGACGACGTTTTAGATAAATGCCGAATTTAAACTTATAGAACTTCGGGGGCCAAAGAGACAATTTTCGTAAAACCATTGTCTTTTAGCTCACGTGCAATTGGTCCAAATACCCGTGTTCCGCGTGGGTTATTCTCCTTGTTGATAATAACTGAGGCATTGTCATCAAAACGTAAGCGAGACCCATCTTTTCTTCGGATGGATTGTTTTGTGCGTATGATTACAGCCCTGACAACATCGGACCTCTTCACAGTTAAATTTGGTGTAGCGTCTTTAACAACACCAATAATGACATCACCGACATGGCCGTAACGGCGATTCGTGCCTAAAACACGGATGCACATTAACTTTTTTGCACCACTATTATCAGCAACGTTTAAGCAAGTTTGTGGTTGTATCATTTTTTACGTTGAAGATTTTTCTAAAATACTAACAAGTATCCAATTTTTTGTTTTACTAATCGGCCTCGTCTCCTGAATTTTCACCTTGTCGCCAATTTTTGAGTTGCATTCGACATCATGCGCAACATAACGTTTTGTTCTTGTGACAATCTTCCCATAATTTTTATGAGAAATTCGATCATTCACAGCTACCACTCGCGTGTTTAGCATTTTGTCACTCACAACCGTTCCAATTTTTTCTTTTGCAACCATCTATTTTTTAAATGTCTATAACTATTGGGTACCAAAAACATTAATAGCTTGCTTAACCTAAGGAATCGCGACTAATGATTTTTGTTTTGATTGGTAACTTATAAGCCGCAGTTTTAAGTACTTTGTAGGCGTTTTCTTGGTTTAAGCCATTAATTTCAAATAAAACTGCACCAGGTTTGACAACAGCAACCCAATAAGCAACAGAACCTTTTCCAGAACCCATACGGGATTCTGCCGCACGTTCTGTAACGGACTTATCTGGGAAAACGCGGATCCAAATCTTACCACTTCTTCTGACATAACGAGTAATACTCCGACGCGTTGCTTCGATTTGTCTTGAGGTTAACCACACTGGTTCAAGAGCCTGCAGGCCAAATTCGCCAAAGACAACAGTGTTAGCACGTGCTATCCCTTTTAATCTTCCGCGGTGCATTTTACGAAACTTAGTTCTCTTAGGGAGTAACATAGATCTTTTTTTAACTTCGGTTAGATAATTTCTTTATTAAAAACCCAAACTTTAATACCTAACACACCATAAGTAGTATAGGCTCTCGCGGTAGCGTAGCTAATATCAGCTCTTAAAGTTTGAAGCGGGACTCTTCCTTCTCGGACCCATTCATCACGCGCCATTTCAGCACCATTTAAGCGTCCTGAGACTTGCAGCTTAAAACCTCGAGTCCCACTTTTTTGCAGGCGTTGGCCAATTTGCCGCATCGCACGTTTAAAAGCAACACGTTTTTCTAACTGCTCTGCCAATGCTCTCGCAATAAGAGTGCTTTCCGTTTCCATTTTATTGACTTGAATAACCTTAATTCGTATCTGTTTTGGATTATTAATCAATTTTTTCAGTTGGTTCCGAAGAGTTGCGAACGCGTATTCTTCATCAGGACCATTTATAATAGCTTTCGGACGTGCCGCATGGATTAATAACTCGAGTTGGTTCACTTTACGTTTAATCTCTAGCTTTGAAATGCCAGCTTTGATGTAAAGTAGCCCACACTTTTTTTCAAAAAATTGTCGGATTTGGTGATCTTCTTTTAGAACTTGGCTATACGCACTATAGTTTGCAAACCAAGTGGAATCATGAGATTTATTTACACCAATGCGAAATCCCGTTGGATGTGTTTTTTGACCCACAGAAAATTGTTTAATTTAGGTTAATATAGGAAGAATTTTTCGCTTAAAGTGAAATTAGCCAGCAACCACGATCGTGATATGTGACGTTGGTTTTAGAATTCGATAAGCCCGTCCTTGTGCACGTGGCCTAAAGCGCTTCATTACTGGCCCCTGATCTGCAAAAGCACGTTTTACAACGAGTTTTGTCTCATTATACCCAGAATTATTTTTTGCATTTGCGACAGCTGAGCGTAATACTTTAATAACCGGGTCACAAGATGCGTAAGGTAAAAACTCGAGTAATAATAAGGCTTCTGCGTAGCTTTTTCCTGTAATTTGTCGTAAAACACGACGTACTTTATTTGGGCCCACACGTACATATTTTGAGACCGCGATAGTTTCATTATTTTGGAGCAGAGTTTTGCTCATAGTACTTTAACGTTTTGATTTTTTATCTTTTTTTATATGCGATCTAAACGTGCGAGTTGGAGAAAATTCTCCTAACTTGTGACCGACCATTTGGTCTGTTACAAATACAGGCAAGTGCTGCTGACCATTGTAGACAGCAAAAGTATGGCCAATCATAGTGGGAAGAATAGTCGAAGAACGTGACCACGTTTTAATGGAATCTTTTTTTCCACTCGCTTCCATTTTCTCAATCTTCTCGATCAATTGTGAGGCTACAAACGGACCTTTTTTTAATGAACGTGTCATCTTGAATAATTTGAAATTATTTATTTAGTTCGTCCACGTAGTATGTATTTACTACTTGCTTTCTTCGCTTTACGCGTCTTAACACCAAGAGCAGGCTTACCCCATGGTGTTACGGGCTTATCACGACCAATAGGGGAACGTCCCTCACCACCACCATGCGGGTGATCAATTGGGTTTTGAACGACACCACGGACTTTAGGGCGCTTTCCAAGCCAACGGTTACGTCCAGCCTTTCCAAGGCAAACGTTGATGGCATCAATGTTTCCAACTTGACCTAAAGTCGCGTAGCATTCTTTGTATACTAAACGTACTTCATTTGAAGGCAACTTTAATGTTACAAAATCACCTTCTTTCGCAATAATTTGAGCATATGCACCTGCTGCGCGAGCAAGCTGCCCACCTTTACCTAAGGTCAATTCGATATTATGGACCGTACTTCCTAATGGAATTGAGGCTAAGGGCATGGCATTGCCAATTTCAATTGGAGCTTCTTTTCCAGCTTGTACGTGCATGCCAACTTTTAAAGAACGAGGAGAGATGATGTACTTCTTTAAACCGTTTTCGTAATATAAAAGAGCGATTCGTGCATTTCGGTTAGGATCATATTCAATGGTTGCGACCCTTGCTATTGTTGAAGATAATTTTCTCGTGAAATCGATAGTGCGGTGCTTTCGCTTGTGTGCACCACCGCGGCCTTTTAGTGTAATAAGTCCACGGTTATTACGCCCACTACAAGCTTTCTTACCAACCGTTAAACTTCGTTCAGGCTTTGTTTTGGTTAAGTCCGTGAAATAGACATCTGAACGTGAACGTGTTCCTGGGCTGTAAGCCCGGTATAGGCGAATTGCCATAAAATCTTATTTTATAATAGATTGCTTAAGTTTTCCGATATATTAAATAGCCTTAGGCATTCTCGAAGAACGTAATTGAATTTTCAGGAGCTAATGTAACAATTGCTCTTTTGTGTTGAGCTTTTTTCCCGATAAATTTCCCAACTCGTCGTTTCTTTAAAGGCAGATTAGCAGTGTTAACTGAAATAACCCTAACATCAAACAATTGTTCAATTGCTGATTTTATTGAAACTTTGTCCGCTTTTTTATCGACTGCAAAACTATACTGGTTTTGCTCGATTAGACGACTTGTTTTTTCCGTTAAAATTGGGTATTTAATTAAATCGAGAACTGACTTTGAACTTGTGTTCATACCGTGATCTTTGGATTTAACAATAAGGTAATTAAGTAGTTTCGGAATTGCTGCAGTTTTGCCTAGTTTAATTAAAAATTAGTTATTTACTGCAATCTTTAAGATATTTTTTGCTTTACCTGGTAATGAACCTCTTAAAACTAAAATGTTCTCTTCTGGACTCACAAACAGGACTTCGCTGTTCTTAATAGTGGTCTTCTTATTACCTAGTTGCCCGGCCATTTTTTTCCCTGGGTAAACTCGACCAGGTGTACTGCCAGCACCAATTGAGCCAGGAAGTCGATGGTTTTTTGAACCGTGTGTCATAGGTCCGCGGCTAAAATTATGACGCTTTTGGTTACCGGTAAAACCTTTACCAATACTCATACCCGTTACCCGTACTTTTTGACCTGCCGAAAACGCTTCCGCATTAATTTCGGCACCTAAAATGTATTGCTCTGGATTATTAACACGAAATTCCCCAAATTTACGGTAGCTTTTTGCGCCCGATTTTTCTAAATGACCTTGGAGTGGCTTAGTGATCTTAATCAAGTCCTCTCGAAGATAACCGACTTGTATTGCATTATAACCATCTGTTTCCGCCGTTTTAATTTGGCATATTTGACATGGGTCAGTCTTAACAAGTGTTACTGGAATAATATGCCCATTCGCGTCAAATATTTGCGTCATTCCAATTTTTTTACCAAATATACCTATTGTCATTTGAGTAAATTTTGTTCACAAAATTATTAATGGTCAATGCAATTTTTTCTGTCGAAAAAATTAGAATTTCCTACAAAGAAACATTAGTAGTGTACAGTATTAAGGCCTAAATTGTCTAGCTTTAACGCTTGCGAAGTTAGTGTAGTCAATTTAAAATGTGAGGTAAATACCCCTATGAGAGAGGGCATAGCTGAACTCATAATTCAGCAAGAATAGAAATACTAAATAAAAAAGTTAAAATGACAAAAGTTGTAGGAATTGATTTAGGGACAACGAATTCCGTTGTCGCAGTTATGGAGGGTGGACAAGCAACTGTTATACCAAGTTCAGAAGGGCAACGGACAACACCTTCTGTAGTTGCCTATACAAAGAAAGGCGATTTATTAGTGGGGCAAATTGCGAAACGACAAGCTGTAATTAACCCAGAGAATACATTTTATTCAGTAAAGCGCTTTATTGGGCGTAAAACAGGTGAGGTATCTGAAGAATTGCGTCAAGTTCCCTACAAAATTGTTCAAACAGATGACACTCTTAAAATAGATTGCCCAGCACTTGGGAAGCAATTTGCTGCGGAGGAAATATCAGCGCAAGTTTTACGTAAATTGGCTGACGATGCTACGAAGTATCTGGGTGAGACTGTTACGCAAGCGGTTATTACCGTTCCCGCATATTTCAATGATTCGCAACGTCAAGCTACAAAGGATGCCGGAAAAATTGCTGGCCTAGAGGTCTTAAGAATTATTAACGAGCCCACAGCCGCTTCTTTATCATATGGTTTAGATAAAAAAGATAATGAAACCATTCTCGTTTTCGACTTAGGTGGTGGTACATTCGATGTGTCAATCCTTGAAGTAGGTGGTGGAGTTTTTGAAGTATTATCAACTTCAGGTGATACAAGGCTAGGTGGAGATGATTTTGACGAAAAAATTGTTCAATGGTTAGTCACAGAATTTAATAAGAAAGAGGGTATTGATCTTACAAAAGACAATCAAGCGTTGCAACGTTTAACAGAAGCGGCAGAAAAAGCGAAGGTTGAACTTTCGACATTAACGAAAACAACAATCAACCTACCTTTCATCACGATGACACCGGAAGGTCCAAAACATGTTGAAAAAGAACTAACGCGCGCAAAATTTGAAGAACTGTGTTCGGATTTAGTAGACCGTTGTAAAACACCGATTCAAACAGCAATGAAAGATGCTGAGGTAAAAGCGAGTGATATCGATCAAAATGTATTAGTTGGAGGCTCAACGCGTATTCCAGCTGTGCAAGAATTAGTAGAAAAGCTACTTGGTAAGAAGCCTAACCAATCTGTAAACCCAGACGAGGTAGTCGCAATTGGTGCAGCTATTCAAGCTGGAGTTCTAGGGGGTGAGGTTAGCGGAATTCTTTTGCTTGATGTTACCCCGCTATCACTAGGCGTGGAAACATTAGGGGGTATTACAACAAAAATTACCCCGCGTAACACATTTATTCCAACTAAAAAGTCTCAAACCTTCACGACGGCGACGGATAATCAGCCAAACGTGGAAGTTCACGTTCTACAGGGCGAACGTGAGCTAGTACGTGATAATAAAAGTCTCGGAACATTCCGCCTAGATGTTGCCCCTGCGTCACGTGGTGTGCCACAAATCGAAGTCACATTTGATATTGATGCCGACGGTATCTTGTCTGTTACTGCAAAGGATGAAGCAACAAACAAACAACAATCTATTACGATCTCGGGTGCTTCAAATTTAGCACAGGATGAAGTAGAACGTATGGTTGAAGAAGCAGAAAAAAATGCGGTTGGGGACAAAGAAAAATCGGACCTAATTGAATTGAAAAACAAATCTGACGCAATCGGTTACGAAACAAAGAGACAAATTGAAACTCTCGGTAAGAAATTATCTTCAAGCGATAAGGGAAAACTTAAAGATCTTCTTAAACAATTAGAAAAGGCTATTGAAAAGGAAGATTCTACTGCTATGACGGCAATAAGTAATGACATAACGAACAGAATGCTAGAAATTAACTCTGAAAAAGCTTCTGGTGGGGCTTCAAAGCCCGCACCAGATGCTGATTTTATTGAAACTGATTTCTCGACGGAAAAATAGATTTGTTTACTGCCGGTTATACTCATAATCGAGATTACCAAACGGTACATCATCGTACTATTTGGTAACACTTGCCAAGTGTTTTAAAAAGCGGTTTTCGATTATTTGAATTAAAGTGAAAAGTAGTCGTAGTTTAAATAAAACATGGCTTATTTTTTGTGAGAGGTTTTTCACTTAATATTTCACTCCAGAATTTTAAAACTGCTTGACTGTATTCCTGAGAAGAAGTGGTCATGCCAAAAAATAGTGTTAAATATACACGATAAAGGGGTTGGTCTTGGAAAAATGTCCTAAAACTTGGAAATGTTATCGGAACAATGTAGAATTTTGCTGCTTTAAGAGCAACTCGGCAGTTGCTCAAGCTTCAAGTGGATATCCCATTAACTACAAGAATTGTATTCTTTTACGGAAATCCCAAGTTTTCTATGAATCTTTTCAAGGGTAACATTCGGTACCCTAAGTATTGCTGGATTTACTAGCGATAGTCTTAAGTACCCCCACAAAATAGCACGTATAACTACTTTTTTTACAATTATATTTTGTAGAATGGTAATGTTTTGCTAACTTTGAATCTTTCTTAAATGTAGGGTAGAGTCATAAATTAAAACTCAGTAATCGACATATATAAATGATGGCGAATCAAAGAGTAATTAAATTTAATCCGTTGGGGCGACCTTGGTTAACTTTTACTATTGAATCATTAAGGTTGGTGTGGTATGTTTTACTTATATAAGTTTTCAGGGTCGATGCCCGAGTGGTTAATGGGGACGGATTGTAAATCCGTTAGCATAGCTTACGTTGGTTCAAATCCAACTCGGCCCAATAATATTTTATTAGCCTTGCTAAGTGCAGAGCTTATAAAACTGTAATTCAAACAGTCTATAAAATTAGTAACTATTGCTATGACTTTTTCTAACTTAACCCCTAATTTTAGAACACATTTTTTGTCCGCTTCAGCTATCTGAACCTCTGAAGGTTATTAAATAGCCGCTTTATCAACGGTTATTTAATAATCTTCAGAATTCGATGAATTCCTCTAGCTGTTGCAACTGAACATCCCAAAAAGGTTCCGTAATTTTTACGATAATAGCGCACTAATCAGCCTCTTCAAGATTTCAGACGTAACAATTAGAATTTTTGAAACTTTTCCAAGCATATTTTACATTGGGTTAATTTTACAATGTCAACAAGAAAAGCACGCCATTCAAACCTGCCCTTTTTTTGAACGTATTATATTTACCTAAACTTCATTTAGTTTCATTCTAGTACATTTTAGGGTTCGCTCAGAGAATATTTGGATTATTTGATATCTATGATTTGACATCTTGATTAAATAATCAAAAATTTCAGAGTTTCTTACAATTTTTGGTTTGTGGTCGAAACCTGAATTATGAACTTGATTCTTCAGGAGCTACTTATTATTGATGAGTCACCTTTTGAGTTCAGGATTTAAAAAAATTAAAAAAAAATCTGATAATTATTACCAATTAAAAAATTGGTAAAGTTTTTTGATGAACTTCAAACCAGCTCCCTGATTAAATTTTTCAGTGATCCTCAGTATCACTGTTTAATAATCCCAGAAATCAAATTGAGTAAAGGCAAACAAGATTCTTAGATTGCAAAAGATTTATTTTCTTACGTTCACGTGTTTACTTTATGAGATTTACTAAAAAGAAGACTGGTGACTGGTGTATTAAAAATTTCTAGTGTGTCTAGAAGGCTATAGTTATTATGAAACTAGTTAAATTATAATTCAATAAGTCTATAAAATTAGTATTTGATAAATCCTACATTACAGTATATTATAATAGGGCAACAGGAAATAAGGGCGGTTAGCTCAGTGGTAGAGCGCCTGCCTTACAAGCAGGTGGCCATAGGTTCGAATCCTATACCGCCCACTATTATTTGGCGTAATGCAGCAGACAAAGTTAACTGCCCACCTTTGCCCAATTTCTAATTATTAGGGCCCATCGTCTAAGGGATTAGGACAGGGACCTTCTAAGTCTCTAATGTAGGTTCGAATCCTACTGGGCCTAATAATCAACCCTTTATTACTTAAAAATTTTCTCGAATATACTTTGTACTTTATCACCTGAATCAATTGACTCTAATGGGTCTTTTCTTAAACGGTGACGTAAACATAAAGTAATAACAGCTTCGATATCAGCTGTTGTAACTTCAATTCTGGAGTCGTAGGCGGCATACGCTTTTGCTGCCCGGTTTGTCACAATATCGCCGCGTAAACCATCCACGTTAAGTTCTCCACAAACTTGTGAAATTTTAACACGTGCTTCGTAATCTAGCGTTACGGATGGTACAAGGATTTGTGCCTTAACAATTCGATCTTTCAAAGCTTGTTGTTTTTTCGCATTTTCCCGCAAACAAGCCTCCGGATCTTGGTCAAAATTACTTCGCTGCTCAACAACTTGAACTCTTAAGTTTGGGTCACGCACCGTTCGGATTTCAGCATGCATACCAAATCGATCCAATAATTGCGGCCGCAATTCACCTTCTTCGGGGTTACCAGACCCTACGAGTACAAAACGAGCTGGGTGCTTAATTGAAATTCCTTCACGCTCAACAGTGTTCCAACCAGATGCAGCGGAATCAAGAAGAATATCTACAAGGTGATCATCCAAAAGGTTAACCTCATCGACATATAAAATTCCCCGATTTGCTTTCGCTAATAGGCCCGGCTCAAAAGCCTTTACACCCTCCGTAAGTGCTTTTTCAATGTCAATCGTTCCACAAACACGGTCTTCTGTTGCACCTAGAGGTAGGTCAATCATTGGTACCTTTTTGTACCCGATTGGCACTTCTTCATTGTTTATAACTGCTATTTTAACAGCCTCACTCATTAATTCAAAATCGTCAGGCGACGAATTAAAAGGGTCACCCGCGACAACTCTGATTTCCGGCAATAGATCAGCTACAGCACGGATCGTTGTTGACTTACCCGTACCACGATCGCCCATGATCATCACACCTCCAATTCGAGGATCAATGACATTTAAAATTAAAGCTAACTTCATCTCTTCCTGACCAATAATTGCAGTAAATGGGAAAATTGGTCTTTCTGTTTTTGTTTGTTGTTTTACGTCTGTAACCATAAAGTTATGTCTTAAAATATGTTTAAACTACCTTGACACTATACAACAAGTTTGTTAATTAAAATTATTAAAAATTTAGCAGTCCACTTGTTGGGGAACTTGGTCGAGCATGTTGCGCGGGTTGAGCCTGCCCCGATTGAAAAGCCGCGCGCCCTGCAACTACGCCTAACTTCATAGCATAAGCCATTTTTGGAGAATGTTGCGCTTTTGCTATAGCAGTATTTGCTAAAACGCCATCAGCACCAATCTCCATTGCTTGAGCTGCGTGGCTTGGGCTACCAATCCCCGCATCAACAATTACTGGTACCTTTGCGTTTTCCACAATAATTTGGATGTTTGCCATATTTTTAAGCCCTTGACCTGACCCGATAGGTGAACCAAGGGGCATAACGGTTGCGCACCCAGTATTCTCGAGTTGTTTCGCGAGTATTGGATCCGCATTAATGTAAGGTAGGATAGTAAAATCTTTTGAAATGAGATACTCTGACGCTAATAAGGTTCCTAATCCATCTGGTAGCAAGTATTTAGGATCAGGAATTACCTCTAATTTTGTAAAATTGTTATCTTCAAAACCCAAATTTTTAACAATTTCGCGTCCTAAAAAAGCAACACGAATCGACTCCTGAGCCGTTTGGCAACCTGCTGTATTTGGCATAAGCCAAATCTGCGACCAGTCAAGGCCGTGAATAAGGCTTCCCATACTTCGAATTGTGGAATTCTGGGCACGTCTTACGGCCACGGTTAAAATTTCACACTCACTAGCCATAATACTTTGTTTCGCATCCTCTAAACTTCTATATTTTCCTGTGCCTAGCATCAATCTTGACTGGAATTGTTTACTTCCGATACGCAAAGGATCCATTCCTAAACTGTAATCATTTGTGTGTACAGATTGAACCATATAATATTTTGTATATCTTGATGTGATTAAATTTGGTAGTCAGTTAGATTAGCTCTTCATTGCAAAGTGAACTTTAGTTACTCTTCTAAAAAAAGACCCAACTTAATTTAATGTAATGATACAATTATCCTATCTTAAACATTTCCTCTAAAATAACATGTCTCGTATTATAGTTATTACTTCGGGTAAAGGAGGTGTAGGTAAAACAACGACAACCTCAAATATAGGAATTGCATTAGCTCAATTAGGGCAAAAAGTATTATTAATGGATGCCGACGTTGGGTTAAAAAACCTTGATCTGTTGTTAGGGTTAGAAAACCGTATAATTTACACTGGTTTAGATGTGCTAGCAGGCGTATGTCGATTAACGCAAGCATTGATTCAAGATAAGAGACAAAAAAATTTAACGTTTCTCCCTTTATCTTCGAGCCAACTTCAATCCCCAGTTACAAAAGAACAAATTCAAGACCTCATTGGCCAGTTTAATGATAGTTATGATTTTATTCTAATTGACAGCCCTGCGGGTATTGACGAGGGCTTTCAGGTAGCGATTCACACTGCCAAAGAAGCGATAATTGTTGTGACACCTGAAGTTACATCAATACGTGACGCGGATAAAGTTATTGGACTTTTGGAAGCTAAAGGAATTAGTGATATTAGTTTAATTATTAACCGGATTAGGCCCGAAATGGTGAGGGCAGAAAATATGATGTCAGTGAATGACGTTAAAGATATATTGGGGATTCAGTTAATTGGTGTCATTCCGGATAGTGAGCAAGTTATTACCGCCTCAAATCGGGGTGAACCACTTGTGCTAGACGAAAAGTTGTCGACTCCCGGTTTAGCATTCGTTAATACTGCTCAGCGTTTACTCGGGGAGCCGGTTGATTTTATCGATTTTGATTCAACCTCTTCAAAAAATCCGTTGAAGCGTCTTTTAAAAAATCTAGTACGGCGTTCCGGTAACGTGGAATAGGCTTGCAACCGAATATAGAGAAAACCATCTAACTCAAATGGCTTTCTCTAACCGAATAATCCTACGACATTCTTTTAATTTGCTGAAGTGCTAGACGTCCAATATTGAACAGAGCCCAGCTTGCAGCGGTTGCAAGTGGTAATAAGACAACGAGTAATCTTGTATCCATAGTTATTGATCTCAGATATTTTTTTATTGGATAACATTATACATCTTTTGCACCTTTCGTCTTTAAATTCTCTAAAGCATTTTTCACGAAGGTACCTATATTGATCTTGGCGTTACAAATTTCTTAATTTTTCACCTCAAAAAAATAAAGTGTCCGATCTTCCCTTTACTCTTGATCAGTTGAAAATTCTCCAAACGATCGTTATCGAAGGAAGCTTCAGAAAAGCTGCAGAAAAATTGTATATTTCCCAACCTGCCGTAAGCTTGCAGATTCAAAACTTAGAGAGACAGCTGAGCGCTCCAATTTTTTATCGGGACCGGAGAAAAGCAAGGTTAACCGAAACAGGCCAATTACTTGTTAAATATTGCGGTCGCATTTTAAGTCTCTGTGAAGAGACATGCAGGGCCATTGATGAATTAGAAGCCCTGCAATTAGGAACGCTAATTATTGGTGCTAGTCAGACAACAGGCACTTATCTAATGCCCCGCTTAATAGGTATTTTCCGGCATAAATACCCGCAAGTATCGATCGAGTTAAAGGTTCACTCTACGCGTCGTATTTCCTGGGGAGTAGCAAATGGACAAATTGACCTGGCCATTGTGGGGGGAAAAGTCCCCTTAGAATTGTATGAGACATTAGAAATTATGTCATACGCGGAAGATGAATTAGCTCTAATTCTTCCTCCAGCCCACCCATTTTCGTCGTTAGATTCTATTCAAAAAGAAGACCTCTACCGTTTACGGTTTATCACACTTGAGACGGAGTCAACAATTCGGAACGTGATTGATAACACGTTGATTCAAAATGGGATTGACAGCCGTTATTTTAAAGTTGAAATGGAGTTAAATTCCATTGAAGCAATTAAAAATGCTGTTCAGTCAGGTCTTGGTGCTGCATTCGTTTCCGTTTCTGCTATCTCTAAAGAACTCGATTTGGGGGTTTTACATTGGGCAAAAATCGAAGGGGTAAGCATCACACGCAATTTATCTATTTTAATAAATCCTAAACGTTATTACATGACAGCAACAAAAATGTTTAAGAAAGAGATATTAGAACTAGTTCTGGCTTCAAAACCGTAGCTAGAAAATCATGTATTCGCACCGGCCATGGTTTAAATAATTACCATCATATAATTTCCATTAATCTTTTACTGTAATCCCAAATTTAGTCTTGACAGTAAAAGTTCTTTTAGGATATGATTATGCTAGTCTATTCACTATTTATCTGCCCCCATCGTCTAGAGGCCTAGGACATCTCCCTTTCACGGAGGTAACGGGGATTCGAATTCCCCTGGGGGTACTACAAAGTAATACTATCGGATGACCAACATCCGATAATGCTACTTTTTGCGCCTTTCTATGTTGCGTAGAGAACGCAAGGGGTATACAAAAAGTGTCAAGTCATGTGGCGTCTGAACGTCACGTGACTTGACCCGATTCTAAATAGAGGCTAAAGCGACGACCCTAGACCTGAATAAGCTCCAAAGAAAAACAGGGTCAGCAAACTTAGAGCTGCTAATCCCCCTATTGTTGCTACCATCCAAAGTGGTACTCTTCCAACATCAGACATAAATAATCTCCTGTAAAAAAATTCGTAAATACTACCTACGATTTAAGATAATTTCTTTTTGTAACTTTAAAAGTTAATTGAAGAAATAGCTTGAAAATAATACAGCTAAAACGAACATTAGAAGTAAACCCCAATATAGTGAAGTACGGTTTAATTCTACTGGTTGTTTATTTGGGTTTGGTGCGCTCATTTCGTATCTCCTATCGTTGAATAAATTGCATTGATGTAATAGCACCAAGAAAAAAAACCGTTGGTACTGCTAAAGCATGGATTGTAAGCCAACGAAAAGTAAAAATAGGGTACGCTACCGGTTGATTCGTATTAATCATTTAAACCTTAAATAATCCTTTTTTAGTTTTTATAATCCTTTTGTTAAATCTTCAAGCTCTTGCTTCGCACTGAAACGATCATTTACAAGTGGGATCTGTTGACGATCTTGAGTAAAGTATTCATTAGGTCTTGGTGTACCAAAAGCATCGTAGGCTAAACCTGTACTAACAAAAAGGAACCCCGCAACAAATAACGAAGGAATCGTTATACTGTGAATGATCCAATAACGAATACTTGTAATAATATCTGAAAAAGGTCTTTCTCCTGTTGAACCACCTGACACAACTCTTTCTCCTACTGAGTTTAAATTACTTTTTTAACCCTTCCATTAAATTTATTAACGAAAAGTCAATTGTGCAACGGTTAAAATGGTAATACTAATTACCAACTCCGTTTACACTAAAACATGTTAATAATCTTGAAAAGATCAACCTTCTTATAAGTATATACTGCTTTTATTATTTTTTTAATTAATTTTTGGAATCTTTCTAATTTCCACTTTAATCGTCATAATAAAGTCCTCACGCGAAGATTTTTATTTTGTTATTCTGCTGATTTTATTCAAATCAGAGTAATAGAATACATCCTAATTAGCCTGTCAGTGGTATAGTGAAGTTAGTTAAATGCATTTAATATAATGGGGTTAAATTTACAAGAAGAGTACAACAATACGAACATTCAGGGTGTTATTGACCAATTAGAAGAAGATTTAGTAGGGCTGGCACCTGTAAAAGCGAGAATTAAAGAAATTGCAGCTCTACTTTTAGTTCAGCGCTTAAGAAAAAACCTTGGCCTCGGTCTAAAATCTACATCAGTTGGCTTACATATGTCATTTACTGGTAGTCCTGGAACCGGAAAAACGGCTGTCGCTACACGAATGGCAGATATTCTATTTAAATTAGGTTATATTAAGAAAGGCCACTTAATTACTGTTACACGTGATGACCTAGTGGGCCAATACATTGGTCATACTGCCCCTAAAACTAAAGAGGTTTTAAAGCGTGCGATGGGCGGCGTTTTATTTATAGATGAAGCGTACTATTTGTACAAGCCTGATAATGAAAGAGATTATGGTGCGGAAGCAATCGAAATTTTGCTGCAAGTTATGGAAAACCAACGTGAAGATTTAGTTGTTATTTTTGCTGGTTATAAAGATCGAATGGATAGCTTTTATGAATCAAATCCCGGCCTATCATCGCGAGTTGCGAACCATATTGATTTTCCAGATTATACAGCGGATGAACTAATCCAAATCGCTCGCTTACTCTTAGAAGAGCAACAGTACCGACTGACGCCAGAAGCTGAAGCTCTACTTCTGGAGTACATTGCGAAGCGACGTGAAATGCCCTTATTTGCTAATGCGCGAACTGTGACTAATGCGATCGATGCTGCTCGAATGCGCCACGCAAATCGAATGTTCAACTCTGGTGACAAAATTTTAACAAAATCAGATTTAGTTACAATCGAAGCGGAAGATATTCGTGGTAGTAGCTTATTTTCTGAAGTATAATTTATAACGTCAGATTAATTTTAATTAAAGGAAAATTTCATGGTTGAAGTATTATTATCGGGACTTGTTTTAGGTCTTGTTCCTGTAACGATTACAGGTTTGTTCGTCGCAGCCTACTTACAGTACCGTCGTGGTAACCAATTTGGTCTATAAGCCTCTCCAACTTAAACAAAACCCCGTATTTTGATTTCTGACCTGTCAAGTTGGAAGTCGAAATACGGGGGTTTGTTTAGTTAAAATTGAATCGTAATCTTTGACCGTAAGATGTAATAAATCACTTGGTGGCGAATACGACTTAACATTGTTATAAATACACTATACGATTCTTTTTTATAGTCCGTTAAAGGATCACGTTGTGCATAAGCTCTCCAACGAATAGCGCCTCGTAGTGCCGCAATTTTTTGGAGATGCTCTTTCCAACAAAAGTCAATTGTTTGAAGCAAGAACGATCGCTCTAATTCACGTATAAGTCCTGGTTCAAGAGCGTCGAGCTGGGACTCTTTTACAGCATAACTAATCTGAAACTGCTGGCGCCAAAATTGATCTAACATTTTTGCATCCCGCTCATTAATTGAAAATTCAATTTGATAGGGAAGGCCGAGCAACTCTTGCATTTTAAATGCAAGAAAATTATCTATCTCAGTATATTCCCTCGAACGTACTGCCAATGAGATGTCGTATAAACTCCGCTGCCCGTATTCAATTGCCCAATCGCGAAGGCTTAATTTCTCCAAAATTCGTTTTCGCTCGAAATAAATTCCATTTCGTTGCATTGTTAAAGCCTCGTCATACTCGAATAACTGTTTTCGCCCGTCAAAATAATAAGCTTCCACTTTTTTTTGAGCCGAATCGAGACTTTGGTTCACAATCGTTGATTGTATTGGGACATCACTTTCTAGACCAATACTTTGCATCACCCCTAGAAGTTGATCCCCACCAAATAAACGTAATAATTTATCGTCGAGACTTAAAAAAAAACGAGATGAGCCTGGGTCGCCTTGCCGCCCTGAACGACCTCGAAGCTGATTATCAATTCGGCGTGATTCGTGACGTTCGGTACCAACAACATGTAGCCCGCCTAATCGGCTGACAGTATTTTTCCCCGCCAACCAACTAGGGCCTAGATCTTCTAATACAGTGTTGTATTGCTTTTTAAATTGGACTACATAAGGTAAATTTTCAGTACTTCCATCTGTTATACAAGTTATCAAATTGGGGAATACCTCAGGATCTTTCACCTTGGTTTCACTTAGCCCGAATAAAAACGGTATGAACTTTTCTAAAAACGGATCAGCTTGTGCTTTTTCTAACGCAGGAGCTCTATTTCCATTATGTAGACTCAACAATAGTGTTTTCAGTTTTGCATTCAGTAAAAACTTTGAATTTCCACCTAATGCAATATCAGTTCCCCGGCCAGCCATATTGGTAGAAATTGTAATTGCCCCTTTACAGCCAGCTTGTGCTATTGTCTCCGCCTCACTTTCTATGTTTTCCGGCCGAGCGTTTAATAAACGGTACGATAACCCGTACTCGCTTAATAAAGCTGCAAGTAATTCCGATTTTTCAATTGTTGTGGTTCCTATTAAGACTGGACGCTCAAGGCGATTCATTTCGACACATTCACTTGCAACTGCCTGCCACTTCAAATACTGGTTTTTATAAACCAAATCTGGAAAATCCTTTCTCTTTGCCTCACGATGGGTTGGAATTGGAATAACTTTTAGTTTATAAATTTTTTCAAATTCGGGTTCTTCTGTTTTTGCCGTCCCTGTCATTCCAGATAGTTTTTCGTAAAGTAAGAATAAATTTTGGTAGGTAATTGAAGCGATAGTTTGGTTTTCATCCTGAATCGGGAGGTTCTCTTTGGCCTCTACTGCCTGATGTAAACCGTCACTCCAACGTCGCCCGGCCATTGTACGCCCAGTAAATTCATCAACGATAATAATTTCATCTTCTTCATTGACAATATAATGTGTATTACGTTTAAACAATTCTTTTGCCTTAAGCGAATTAAGTATAAAGCCAATCCAAGGTTCAGTTGGGCTGTATAAATCAACCGTCTTTAATGCTTGTTCGCAAAATACTGTTCCTTCATCGAGCAAATTCACAAATTGATTTTTTTCGTCAGTGGTGTAGTGAACATTTTTTTGTAAAATGCTTGCAAGCGACGACGTCTGTACATATTTCTGAGTCGGTGCTTCACTCATTCCCGATATAATTAGTGGGGTGCGGGCTTCATCGATTAAAATGGAATCAACCTCATCAATAACACAATAAAATAAAGGCCTTTGAACAACCTCATCTTTTGTTAACGCCATATTATCTCGCAAGTAATCAAACCCCAGCTCGTTATTTGTTACATAAACAACATCACAGTTGTAATTGAGTTGACGTGCTTTTGTTGTCATATTCTCTTGAACTAATCCAACGCTTAGTCCCAGAAAACGATGGACTTGTCCAACCTCATCTGCATCTCGGCGAGCTAAATATTCATTAACAGTTACAACGTGAACCCCCTTCCCGTACAAGGCGTTTATAAATGTTGGTAAAAGTGCCACGATTGTTTTTCCTTCGCCAGTTTTCATTTCAGCAATTTTTCCTTCATGTAAAACTAAGCCTCCCATTAGTTGGACGTCAAAGTGACGGATACCCAATACTCGAGATGTTGCCTCGCGGACAATTGCAAAAGCTTCATGTAAGATTTCATCTTCTTTCTTCCCGCTTTTAAGATGGGCTTTAAACTCTCTTACACGTTGTCGTATTTCGTCGTCTGTTAGGCTCTCTATTTTTTTGCTTAAATTGTTAATTTTAACAACTTGGTCATCGTATTTCGTTAGAGATTGTTTAAAATAGTTTTTAAAAAATGGTTCGAGCATAATTTACTTGCAAATTATTGACGTGGATAATATCAAAAAGGACGTTCTTTAAAGGGTCTGCAATTCGCTTATCGCTAGCAAAACTTTGGTTATTGATATTGTAGATTATACTTCCGGTTGTTTTTAACAGTCTTGTAAAGTTTACTTCACCAAGAAACATTATTCAATAATGTCCGTTTAACCAGGGATATAAGTAGCTTAATAAGTGCCAATCTTTTACCGCCAACTAATGGGGGAAATTTACAAATTATTTTTTCACTTTGCCAGAGTTTTTATGCAAATAGCGCTATTATTAGTTGCATTATGTTTTTTGGGCCAACAGGCCAATTTTAAAAAAGTGTTCCTTTTCATTTAAGTGGCGGTCCCGAAGAAAACGGCTTCAATAAATTATTTCATGCTGGGCCGACTGAGTTCAATACTTTACTAATATTAAGGGTCGAAAAAAAGATTATTGGAATTTTAGTTGTCAGCATTAATCCAATCCAACATCTGGTAAATGATTCCAAATTAATATGGTTATTTTTGATTGTTGTGTTGGCGCTCTTTTGGTGGGCTTTAATTCTCAGTATAATTTTAACTATGACTATTATTACTAAGTCTTTAGCGGAATTGGCGGAAGTAATTTTTCGCAAAAAGTCACTTTAGCGTTTGATGGCGAATTAGTCGATTTAGTACTTCAGTTCAAAGAGATGGGGCGGAACCTATGGAAGTACAATGAAAATAATTTAGACCAAATGCTGAATAAAAAGATTAAGTCGAAAAGTGTGATCGGGGTCATCATAGACATAATCATCTTACTAGACACAAGATTGTGTTTACTTTTTTAAATGAAGCGGCTCTTAAGATTTTTTTTCATTAGAAAAGAAAAAACAACTTGTTGGATCAAAACCTTGGGAACACTCACCACCTCGACCCCCCCCAAAAATGTACTAGGGTCTAGAAAAGCTTGGGAAATCTTATTAAGACTGGTTCTAGCTAGATTTTTTACAGTTATTTTCCAAAGACTCAAGATGTATCTAACAACGACTTCTACCGTATTATTTTATCGCAGCTAGATTTTATTAAGATCGATTCATTCAAGTATGTAGATCTTTAAAAGGTTGTTAAACAATCTACATTGACTTATTAACTCCTACCACGGACTAAGCAAATTAGTTTAAGGGCTAGAATGAGAACACAGCTTCCAGTTGCGGGAGGATAGTTTGACTTAATTGAACAGGTGATTATAAACTTAATTGGAAACTCGCTAAAATTTACTTACCCGAATGGTGAGATTGTCGTCCGGGCTTAACCTATTTTAACGTGTAGAATTCCAAATGTTAGTATTGACATTCTAGATAATGGAATTGTTGTTTTACCTGCGTTTAATTTTTTTAAAATCGGTTTATACGGAAAAAAAGTAGAATTCGTAATTTAAATGAGACTGGGTTAATGCTAGCGATTATTGAATTAATTTTAAAAGAACATAAAGCTTCATTATATATAGTAACTAAACAGCATATGAGGAGCGTATTTTGGTTTGACCTTAACGTCTGTCGAATTTGTTAATTGGGTTGCCTGGGACTCGAACCCAGAACTATTCGGTTAAAAGCCGAGTACTCTACCATTGAGTTAGCAACCCTCCCGCTGCTACATCCATTATAGAGAGAGAATCTATCTTTTCTCAAGGGAAATTATAGAAAACTTTTTGCCGAACACTTTCATTGTCCTATAATTTTTATATTTTTAGTCTGCGCGCTAATCACTCTAACTTGTTTTGTGGGACGCTAACAAGTAAGCATAGCTTGAGTGGCAACAACATTAGTTTTTTTTGTCACGAATATTTATCAAATTTTGCTGTTATAAAGGAAGTTAAAACCAAAGATTAGGAGTTTCTTGAGTAACCCCTTTACGATGATAGAAACCCTTTAAAGAGATCCTATTTTCTCTGTGGGGAGGCCCTAAATTTTCCTTCCCGACACCTTGCAGTCTATAAGAGGTCGATGAAGAGTAAATTAAGAATACTGTGGTTAAACGTGCCCCGCTCAGCTTAATTTACAAAACGTTAAAATTTTGCTAACATAATAGACATATATCATTAAAATTTTAATAACGTTTACATATGCAAAAAGAATTAGAGTTATACGAGATGTTATATCTGGTTGACCCGGGCTTCACAAAAAGCGACTTAGACGCTAAAATGTCATTTTACCGCGATTTTTTAACAAGTCGTGGTAGTCAAGTAATGGTTCAAAATCGTGGTAAGCGAAGCTTAAGTTATAAAATTCGGGGTTGTGAGACAGCTAATTACATTCAGATGATTTATGTTGGTAATCAGAAACTTCGCACAAGTCTGGATATAGAAATTGGGCGTGATATTTCAATTCTTCGTTTTCTAACAACGAAAATTCCAAGATTGCCAGAAGTTATATATTAAATACTCTTCCCGCTTGTATTGTATTTGTGGGTTAGTCTTCATCCAATAGTTACGTCAGAGCCTTTTCTAGAGGTTACTTCGTACTAACATGAAAGTAAACTTTACACCTTGTTAGATTATACACACAAATACAATATTGACAACACAGGAAAAGCTGAAGTATTATTACTTTGGTCACATAATTTCGCGGGATAGAGCAGTTTGGTAGCTCGTCGGGCTCATAACCCGAAGGTCAATGGTTCAAATCCGTTTCCCGCTACTACTTATTAATATTAAAATCACTGGCCCATATTTAGTTTATTTAGCTAAGTGGATTTAATCGTGATATGCAATCTATCTAAATAACAGTTGATTCCCGGTGCGAGCAAAGAAATGGTGGGAAAGTCTGCAAGAGTTGCCCAAAATTGAACTTTATCAACTACAATTTTTCTACGAGAAAAAATTAATTTTTAATAGCATCACAATGTCAGCATCTTTTTTACCTTCCATTCTTACACCCCTTGTCACGTTAATTTTTCCCGGAATGTGCTTCGCATTATTTTTTGTCCTAATTGAACAAGAGGAGATTGTCTAAAATGGGCAATCCTTTTTTGCTTTCAATTAGGTTATAAAATTAAAGGTTAGAATAACTATGAATATCCAAGCATTTTTAGACAACCTAGTTTTTTTAAACTTATTACTTGTAACAATTATTTACTGGGCAAGTTTGGTGTACTCAAACTTTAATTTTTTGGAAAAAATTGGTTTCTACAGTAACGTGTCCGCCAATCTGCTAATTTTTGCCCTATTAGGGTTGCGTTGGTTAAATTTTGGTTACTTTCCCTTGAGCAATTTATATGAATCCCTAATGTTTTTAGCCTGGGGTATTACATTTATAAGTCTTTTGGTCCAGGATCAATCTAAAATTAAAATTATCGGTTCCATCACGAGTCCAGTTGCATTATTTATTTCCGGGTTTGCAAGTTTGTCGCTACCCGAAAGTATGCAAGCACCTTCTCCACTTGTCCCAGCATTAAAATCAAATTGGTTAATGATGCATGTAACCGTTATGATGTTGAGTTACGCAAGTTTGATTATTGGATCTTTGTTAGGGATCTTTTTCTTGGTGCTAGCCTATGGCAAAGCCGATCAGGTGACGTTACAAGGGAATTCGTACGGAAAAACATTCTCGAACAAAACCGCAGGTAATGTAGCTTTCTACACAACGGAGCAGACAATTGTTAACACTAACTTAATTACTGAATCGTCAAAAACGTCCCCTATCCCTCCCGTAGAACGTTTAACTTTACTAGAAAGTATTGATAATTTAAGTTATAGAACAATTAGTTTCGGCTTTCCGCTGTTAACTATTGGTATTATCGCCGGTGCCGTTTGGGCGAATGAAGCATGGGGTTCTTACTGGAGTTGGGATCCAAAAGAAACGTGGGCACTGATTACATGGTTAGTGTTTGCGTCTTACTTACATTCTCGTATTAGCAAATCATGGCAGGGCGAAAAGCCTGCCATGATCGCAGCGGTCGGTTTTGTTGCGGTATGGATTTGTTATTTGGGTGTCAATTTCTTAGGAAAAGGTCTCCATACTTATGGTCAAATCCTCTAAGTCCTACTTAACACTAATTAAGTTTAGCTAATAGTTGGGTCTGTGAGAATGGGCCGCACGATGTTTATATCTTTGAAATATTCCTAATCTTTGAATTACGAATATTTCAAAGATTAGGTACTATTCTTGTTGAGGATGATCTTTGTAATTTAGATATTATTTAGACATATAGTTGACGTCCTAGACCAATCGCTAAAATAGCAGCAGTTAAAGCAATGCATAGCGCGAAGAAAATTTGACTATCGGTAATCATAGCAACAACTTAGTTAAAATTCAATTATCCTAAATAGACAATTTTAAAAGGTAGTGACTAATTATACTTACGTGTTAAGCGTCTAGTATTTAGCTTTGTACATACATTATTCCATAGAAATTGAGAATAATTATAATAAATACTAACTAAAAAACCCATGAGTGTTTTACGAAGATGATTACTCGGCCACACCAACTTTAACTACCTAACTTGAACGCATCAACTATCAACCCATAAATTACCCCTAGTTTTAGATCATTTAGCAAATTCAGTATCTCCACTTTCCAACCCTTTTTTTTCATAATAAGGGTATAATAGAGCTTGCTTATTGTTTCGAGACCTGCCACACCTAGTGAAGCCCCTAATATGGACCACTCACTGAATTCTGCGATGGTAGTATCAAAGATACTAGATAATAAAAAGCCCAAAAAAAAACATATGAGTCTTACCAACATATTGTGAAATAAATTGTAAATAATAATAATTTCCGTTTTATTTGGAAGTTCAGTACCAAATCAAGATTATAATTTCGTTTATATACGTTTGAAGAACGTGACGTCTTGCATTAAAAAATACTTTCTAGTAGAAATTGCTGAACTATGACAACAGATTTATTAAATTTACAAATACCCTCACCAACATTTGGTGGTAGCACAGGCGGTTGGTTAAGAGCCGCAGAAATTGAAGAAAAGTATGCTATTACTTGGACAAGTAAAAAGGAGCAAATTTTTGAAATGCCTACAAGTGGTGCGGCGATCATGCAAAAAGGTGAAAATTTACTTTACTTGGCAAAAAAAGAGCAGTGTTTAGCTTTAGGTACGCAGCTCCGCACACTTTTTAAAATTAGTGACTATAAAATCTACCGAATCTTTCCAAACAGTGAAGTTCAATACCTTCACCCAAAGGATGGCGTTTTCCCTGAAAAGGTGAATGAAGGTCGTGTTGGAGTTGGAAACATTGGCTACTCCATTGGTAAAAATCCAAACCCGGTTAACATTAAGTTCACAGGTAAAAATACTTTCGATTAGGCTATTCTGCAATAGATGCTAGTGTTTCTTGGCTAAAGAACGGGTAAATCAAATTTCCGTCCTTCTTTTAAATTAGGTTCTATTGTTTCTTTTTTAAATACTTCATTATATGCATTATAATCTTGCATAGTATATTTATTTTGTACAGTACGTACGTTTAAAACATAAAAAAAAATTATATGGCACTAAAAAGTAAATTTTTAGTCGGAAGCATTTTAGCGACGTTTGTTTTACATAGTTTTTCTTTACCTGTTAATGCTTTAGAGCTTGATGAAGATACCCGAACAGTAACTTTAGACTCAAAGGGCAACACAGTAGTTCTTAGTGTTGAACAAGTTAAGCGTGGAAAGCGACTTTTTAACAACGCATGTGGTGTTTGTCACGTCGGCGGTATGACAAAAACGAACCCAAACGTCGGTCTTGATGTTGAGGCTTTAAGCTTAGCTACCCCCCCGCGTGATAACGTTAGTAGTCTTGTAGCTTACTTAAAAGACCCGATGACATACGATGGTGCGGACTCGATCTCCGAGCTACACCCCAGTATTAAAAGTGCGGATATCTTTCCAAAGATGCGTTCTTTAACTGATGAAGACCTATTTGCAATTTCCGGACACATTTTAGTCCAGCCAAAAGTTGTAAATGAGAAATGGGGTGGTGGTAAAATCTACTACTAAACGTTTCATTTAATAAAAAGTGAAAGATATAAGATATTTTCTTATATCTTTCGTTTTCTCATTATGACCATACAAAAATGAAAACCCACCCCAATACTTTCCGGTCATTAAGTTTAGAAGAACAGAGTATAGCGTTTTACTGTTGTGTATTAGCATTAGGCGCAGAATGTATTGACATAGAAAATAAGTTGTTCAACTTTCCGCGAACTCCAGCCCACATTATTTCGCACAATTCCCCAGACGCTCAAACATTCGCTGCAAAGTTACTCATAAGTCTCCAATGGTTGTTTTACACTAAAGATGATTATATTATTACCAAGTCACTAGTCCACAAACAAAAGATGGTCTTACTAAAGAATTACCTCTTAAAATTTCATTATTTTTATGCATACTACACAAAACTAAATATAGTAACAATTAACAGTAATAAATTGAATATTGTCGCCCTAACGTCTCTAAAATTAATCCGAGATAATAACTATAATCTTTTATATACAATGAAGATTCTCAGTGCGCCAGTTTTGGATTAGGAGATTATGAGGAAACGGAATAAATGGCAAAAAAAGATTATTCAAAAATGATCCTTTATCTATAAACTTGATGTAACATTTAAGTATATGTAACCTAGAAGCCAATTTATTATGGATTTCTTTAAAGACGACTCAGTTTCTAGTCAAGATCTAAATATCGATGTTAATTCGGTTAACCAAACACCCATTGAGCGCGGGATAAAACGACCAGTAAAACGTCCATCTAATATTCAAAATGTTAGACAAGCTATGCAGCGCAAAGGTTTAAAGCCTCCAAGCATAAATTATGTTGCGCCACGTTTCAAATATATCAAACCGAATAATTTATTTTTGTCGAAAAAACGATTATTGGCCAAAAAAGAAAAAATAGTCAAGGAGCAAGATTTAGGCCAGCAAGTAAAGGAAATCCTACTAGAAGATTCCGACTGGAGCGAAAGATGCTTGGATACAAAAGCTCTAAAAAGGTTTTCGAAAAACTACGCAAAATTCGTGAAAGCAACAGTCGATTATTCCAATAATTACGAAAGGTTAAATGAGATAGAAGACGGAATCAATCGTTTTTATGAGAAGGAAATTGAGGAACTTAACGAAAAAATCGTCCGCTGCAAAGACGAAATTGTGATTCAGGTGAAACAAGCTGACGAGCTAAAAAAAGGTGTAGATTCTCGCGCTATAAAATTGAGTGACGCGCGGACAAAAATTGAAAAAATCCAACAGAAAATTAATAAGAAAGAAATTGAAATTAACAGCGCTCTGAGCGATGTAAGGGCCGATAAACAAAAAACTCCTGACGACGTATATTGGGAAAAGGTCGATTCAAAAATCGATGGACGTGTTCGTAGCCGTCTTCCGTTTGGGAAACGAGATAATTTTATAAATCTAATTGACTCGTACACGGATGGCAAAGATTTTGCCAAAAAACTTACTCTTTACGCCAAGTCACTTAGGAATGAAGTCAAAGTATTTGAGCGTGATATCAAAGAAATCGAAATAGAAATGCGAGCTTGGGAGTCCGATATCGAGGAATTTAACGTAAAAATCAAAAAGTACGAAAATAATATCGAAAATATTACGGCTGAAATCAAAGCTCTAGAAGTCAAGATTACCGACGTGCCGAATAAAAAAAAAATATTAACATGTGACTACGAGGCCCATCATACCACAATGTATTATGTAGATTGTTCTTTAGAGGGAGGGTTTTTAAGAACTTTATACAAGGATCGAGGCGACGATGAAATAGGCGAGAATAGGAGAGAAATGCAGTATAAGGCCAATGCGGCCGAGGCTAAGATCGATGAGGAAGACCGTTTGAGATGGACGAGATTTAAGTATAAACAGGAAAAACTTCAAGATAAAGGGAGTCAAACACGCAAAGAGTCAAACTTTAATGCTAGGGTCTTTAGTTATGTTAATAATTGGTCAAATAAGTTTTTTCGTCCATTTGTGGTTAGTCCATCAACACAAAATGCACTCCAATCTATTCCTGTCTATGTTATTAAAAATGGCCAAAATAAAATAATTACCTCGTGCACTGGGTATCGAAAACCGTTATTCTCTTCAATTCCTTATTTAATTTCTTCCAGTTGGTTGCTGTTACGAGACTTGTTTAATGTCTCTTATTATGACAAAGTATTTTCGGAAAGCGATCTTGGATTTTTCTTTATGAGATATTCTGATGCAGAAGATTTTCTAAAGTCTATACTTGCATCGGAAGAAGAGGATATGAATTCCGTTGGAGCTGCTATTCACTCCGTAAGCTTATATTCTGTTTGTAGTTTAATACAAGAATATCATCCGAATACAGAATTTCGGATTATTCCTGATTTCGAAGAGATTAATTCCTCGGTTTTATTGCAACGAAATCCTAATATTGTATTCGACACCAATATGGTGGATTTACACAGTCTTTCATGGGACGATTGTTTTATAACTGGAGTTCCGCTTTATATAGTTCAAACCCTAGAAAAACCGAATAAAATTTTCAGTCCACTGGCTTTTTATCTTCTAGACTTAACATATTCAGTACCAAAGTTACGAAATGAAGGAGGGGTGGAAGAATACATCAGGATATGGGACGAAAGCACAAGGGTTAAAAAGCACGTATTTTTCACCGCGGAAGAAGCCTTAAATTTCTGTATGAAAAACGGCCAAACTGTACAGTATATAACAGGTAAAAGCTTTAGCTGTATATTTCCTAAATACGGCAGAGTTTTTGTGACAAATCTAGAATCTTTTCTGACTCTCTCCCAGATTAGTGCAACAGATGGTTTAGATGACTTAAACTTAGGGTTTTTAAATACTGTCGAAGAGGATAGGTTAAAGGCTGAGGTAGAAGCTATTGCAAAGACTGCAGACGAGACTCGAACGAAAAATCAAAATATTACTACGGGCAATGTAGACAAATGGGGTAAGTTTCTGGCAACGGAAAAGGCTCCGAAAATGAGCGACATGCTGGGCAGTGATGTTCATGGAGAATTGTTTGAAGAGAATCTAGGTATTTTTGAGTCTAATCAGAAAGAATATGACTCAGAGAACAAAAAGCATAGCACGAATTCAAAAAATGCTGCGGACAATAAAAGTCGTCCAGTAAAGGCCGCCTTGAATGCCCGTAAGGCTTTTGAGGAGAAGTATAAAGGATCAAAGAAAACTGATGACAAGAAAAAACAGGTTATAGTTAATAAGATAAACCGAAGTGAGCCCTTCCCTTTAGACGAGTACGAGTTTTTCTCTAAGCTGGTTAACGAAGACTTAATTAAGGGGAGGAAAAAAAGAATCAAACTGGGAGAGAGGCAGAAGCAAAAATTGCGTCGACAATTGTACAAATTAAGAAATGAGTTAGATTCCGATTTACGCAATTTAATAGTAGAAAGGGTTGTGCGGCTTAACAAAAACGATATAAAGTTTGTGCCCTCACCGCGAAGTAAATCTGTAAAAGCAAAACCACTTTTAAATCCAACCCCTTCAAAGATGGCTCGTGGGATAAAAGTACGCATTAAAATTTTTAAATCGATTTTGTTAAACCTGTGGAACGAAACGTAATGAAGATAAGATAAAGTATTTCCCGTACAGGAAATACTTTCTCACAGGTTGATTTCTGTGCTATAGTGTATAGCAGTACAATTTACGTCTGGGGCTGCTTTGGAATCGACATTATAGTTTTCTGGGAGTTTTTAGGATCAGCGAAAGGTCTTTAAAAAAGAAGTAACTGCAAATAATATTTTAAATGTTAATTCAAAATTAGCGCTAGCTTAAACTATTTTGAATTACCAACAAAAAAATCTTTTTGTTTTGTTGGTTTGAGATAAAAAACGGCAGCGTAATATATGTACGCGAAGAAACAATTTTTATGTAAATCTATTTAAATTACCCCTGTAGTGGAAGAAATTCTCTAACAAAACTGTGATGGACGTGGGTTCGAACCCCACCAGCTCCAAAAACTGCATCTGTAGCCAAGTGGTCGAAGGCATCGGACTCATAATCCGCTTCTCATTGAGACACCGCTGGTTCGAATCCAGTTGGATGCACTATCGTAGTTAATCAAGAACCCTTCTACATAAAATCAACTTCCCTATTTTACGAAACAAAAAATAAATTAAAGTTGCGCTTGCCCTTCACAAGCCGCGCAACTTTAAACGTTAGCCGACACTTGAGTAATTATCTTACTCCGCGAGTTAAGGCGGGGCGATATTAAGATAAGCAGGTCTAGAGAGAATCGAACCCCCGACACCTAGAATCGGAATCTAGTGCTCTGTCCACTGAGCTATAAACCTGCGGGCATTATTTAAAACGTCCCAACAATTTTAACGCGGCAATTTTTGTACGAAAACACCGGTATACTGCTCTGTTTTGTTGATACTTGCCAATGATTTAAAATATCTGATGTAGTATTTAAAAGAAACGTTTGTTCCTCAGGTGAAATCCAAGTTTTAGTTTTTAAATCTAAACGCAGTTGAGACCACGCATCGTTTTTTGGCCAATAGTAATAACTAGTCAGTGGAAAGAAATTATCTTTATACGATTGGTCAAGGGCTATTCCTAGAGAATTCTCTCGCCAGATAAGTTGAAAGCTGAAACACATGGCAAGAATCAAATTAAAGAGTAATAAGAGAAAAGTCGCTGGCGTTTACATCGCTTCAAAAACCTTGGCTTTCAATAGAATGTTACGCACCGTATCTGTCGGTTGTGCACCTGTCTTTAGGCGTTCAATAATCCTGTCAAACTTAAGGTGAGTTTCATCGGTTAGTGGGTTGTAAAAACCAACTTCCTCAATAGCACGACCATCTCTTTTTACACGGCTGTCAGTGATGATAATTCGATAACATGGTTGTGCTTTTCGGCCAAACCTTTTTAACCTAATTTTTAACATTATTATTTCTTCGGATTTTAGATTAATAAGATTTACAGGCTAAACTGTTAACCGTGCGCGCCCTTTTCGTCTACGGGCATTGATTACTCGACGTCCAGCCTTAGTTGCCATACGACTTCGGAAACCTGATGTTCGCACCTTTTTTAAACGCGTGCCGTGAAGTGTTCTTTGTGTCATCTCGTTTTATTTTATGAGTGTACTTGTAATAAACAAACCAAATTACCAACTTGATTTTGTTAACCCAGGAATCAAACCTTCATGTGCCATCTCTCTTAAGACGTGACGTGATAGACCAAAATCGCGATAGAATGCTCGACTACGTCCTGTTGCCCAACACCTATTGCGGTGTCGAATAGGCGCAGAGTTCCGGGGCAGATTTTCTAATTTCTTATAAACAGTCAATTTCATCTGGTACCCAGACGCTTTTTTCAATTCTTGCTTTAATGCTTTTCGTCTTGCGTCATATTTAAGGATTAAACGGTCGCGTTTCTCCTCCCGCTGAATCATACTTTGCTTAGCCATAATTAGTTTTTAGTAAGCGTAAAAATCTAGAGGTATACTTTATGATATAATAGTAAGTTTGCGCGAGAAATTGTAAAGCGTATAAACGAGCGTCTACTCTGCGAGCTTTGATTCAAGATAAAAAACTGCAGAACCCTTCCACGCATGGAGTTTTAGTTTAGTGACAACCCATTTATAAAAAAAAGCACTTAATGAGTCAAAAAAACGATAATTTTATTGACAAAACATTTACCGTCTTGGCTGATATTCTTCTAAAAGTCTTACCCGCAACGAAAGAAGAAAAAAAGGCATTTTCATACTATCGTTACGGGATGTCGGCCCAATCTAATGGTGACTACGCTGAAGCACTAGAGAATTATTATGAGGCGCTAAAATTAGAAGAAGACCCCTTTGACCGAAGCTACATCCTCTATAACATTGGTTTGATTTACGGTAATAATGGCGATTATTCCAAGGCTCTAGAATATTACCACCAAGCCCTAGATTTGAATTCCCGTTTACCTCAAGCGTTAAATAATATTGCCGTAATTTATCATTACCAAGGTACCAAATCTTCCGAAAAGAAAGAGTTTGAGATTGCCCAAAATAATTTTGATAAAGCTGCCAGTTACTGGAAGAAAGCTATTCGATTGGCTCCGAACAATTACATCGAGGCCCAAAACTGGTTGAAAATTACTGGGAAGTTAAGTGAGGATGAAATATTTTAACATTTCTAACACCCAGTTTCCCTGCTTTTTTAGACAATTGAAGTAAAGTGGTGCTATAATGGGGCTATATATTGTGAAGACGAGTATGATTTAAGATTGTTTTTACAAAATATCTACAGTAAAAATTAAACAGCGCAAAGTCTACTTTTAAACAATTTTTAGAAAAATATTCGATATGACTATCGCAATTGGACAAAAACAGGATCGCGGCGTATTCGATCTTATTGATGACTGGCTAAAGCGTGACCGTTTCGTTTTCGTTGGTTGGTCAGGACTACTTCTATTCCCTTGTGCTTTTTTAGCTGTTGGTGGATGGTTAACTGGTATTACATTTGTTACTTCATGGTATACACATGGCTTAGCAAGCTCATTTCTCGAGGGTTGTAACTTCCTAACTGCAGCAGTATCTACGCCGGCAAATAGTATGGGTCACTCCCTACTTTTATTATGGGGCCCGGAAGCCCAAGGTGATATTACACGCTGGTTCCAAATTGGTGGACTTTGGGCATTCGTTGCTCTTCATGGTTCATTTGGCGTAATTGGTTTCTGTCTACGCCAGTTCGAGATCGCTCGTTTAGTAGGGATTAGACCTTATAACGCTATTGCGTTTTCTGGCCCAATCGCTGTATTTGTTACAGTTTTCCTAGTTTACCCTTTAGGTCAAGCAAGCTGGTTCTTCGCACCAAGCTTTGGTGTTGCAGCAATTTTCCGTTTTCTGTTATTTTTGCAAGGTTTCCATAACTGGACGCTTAATCCATTCCACATGATGGGAGTTGCAGGGATCCTAGGCGGTGCTTTACTTTGTGCAATTCATGGTGCAACAGTAGAAAATACACTATTCGAAGATGGTGATGCAGCTAACACGTTCCGTGCTTTTTCTCCAACTCAGTCAGAGGAAACATATTCAATGGTAACTGCAAATCGTTTTTGGTCACAGATTTTCGGTGTAGCATTCTCCAATAAGCGTTGGTTACATTTTTTTATGTTATTCGTACCTGTAGCAGGTATGTGGACAAGTGCAATCGGTATCGTCGGTTTAGCTCTAAACTTACGCGCTTATGATTTCGTTTCACAGGAGCTTCGGGCAGCTGAAGATCCGGAATTCGAGACATTCTACACGAAAAATAACCTTCTAAATGAAGGTATTCGTTCTTGGATGGCGGCACAAGATCAACCTCATGAAAACTTTATTTTCCCAGAGGAGGTTTTACCACGTGGAAACGCCCTTTAATACAGTAATTGCAGGTCGAGATATTGAATCTACAGGTTTTGCTTGGTGGTCAGGCAACGCACGTCTAATTAACGTTTCAGGTAAGTTATTAGGTGCTCACGTTGCGCACGCTGGCTTAATGGTTTTCTGGTGTGGCGCTATGACACTTTTTGAAGTCGCGCACTACATCCCTGAGAAACCACTTTACGAACAAGGTTGTATTTTAATTCCCCATCTAACCACTTTAGGTTGGGGTGTGGGCCCTGGTGGCGAAGTTACAGATGTTTACCCATTTTTCGTTATCGGGGTTTTACACTTGATTTCATCAGCCGTTCTAGGATTTGGTGGTGTTTACCACTCACTAATTGGTCCCGATACACTTGAAGAATCTTTTCCGTTCTTTGGCTACGACTGGCGCGACAAGAACAAAATGACAACAATTTTAGGAATCCACCTGATTTTATTGGGTATTGGCTGTTTCTTACTTGTAGCTAAGGCTTGTTTTGTTGGTGGTGTATACGATACATGGGCACCAGGTGGTGGTGATGTACGTATTATTACTGCGCCAACTCTAAACCCATTAATCATTTTTGGCTACGTATTAAAATCACCCTTTGGTGGTGATGGTTGGGTTATTAGTGTTGACAACATGGAAGACCTCGTGGGTGGTCACATCTGGTTAGGTTTCCTTTGTGTTGTCGGTGGCATTTGGCACATTCTAACGAAGCCATTTGCTTGGGCACGTCGTACATTTGTTTGGTCTGGCGAAGCTTACCTTTCGTACAGTCTTGCGGCCCTATCATTAATGGGTCTTACTGCGGCCGTTTTCGTTTGGTATAACAATACAGCTTACCCTAGCGAGTTCTACGGTCCAACAGGTCCAGAGGCTTCACAATCACAAGCATTTACATTTTTAGTACGTGACCAACGTCTAGGTGCAAATGTTGCATCAGCTCAAGGTCCAACTGGTTTAGGTAAGTACCTAATGCGTTCACCATCTGGCGAGATCATTTTTGGTGGTGAGACAATGCGATTCTGGGATATGCGTGCGCCATGGGTTGAGCCTCTTCGTGGGCCAAATGGTCTAGATCTAAACAAAATTAGAAACGATATCCAGCCCTGGCAAGAACGTAGAGCAGCTGAGTACATGACTCACGCTCCACTAGGTGCACTGAATTCGGTAGGTGGCGTAGCAACGGAGATAAACTCTGTAAATTACGTATCACCAAGATCTTGGTTAACTTGTTCGCATTTTTTCTTAGGTTTCTTTTTGTGGGTAGGGCACCTTTGGCACGCAGGTCGAGCTCGAGCTGCTGCTGCCGGTTTTGAGAAAGGTATTAATCGTGAAAATGAGCCGGTACTTTCAATGCGTCCTTTAGATTAATCGGTTAAGATCAGATTTTTAAGCTACTTCCGTGCTTACAGCACGGAAGCAGTTATATACACAATACAACAAGAGGTGGGATCCGGCGGTGTGAAACCCTTGACAAATCAAGTAAGATTCAGATACTATTCAGTTGAGACGGAGAGGTGGCAGAGTTGGTCGATTGCGTCTGATTTGAAATCAGATGAAGTGCAAGCTTCCGTGGGTTCGAATCCCACCTTCTCCGAGCCTGCGTGTGCAGTATTGTTGAGATTTTTAGCTGCTCGCGACGGCGCTTAACATAAAATTTGTATAAAAAAAACAATATGCTGAAAAAAGTATGAGCTCTTAGCGTAATTGGGATCGCTTTAGCAACTAAAGACCCGGTAACGGGTATTCTTACAATTGTCTGCTGGTTACTTTAATGCCATTACAGTTTTTAAGGAATTAGCAAAAATTATAAAGGGAAAAAAAGAACTATTTGAGAATTTTGCTAATTTTGTTTCTTAAACACGCAACGTGTTTAAAACCAAGTTTTTTTTAACATATGCTATTAACAATAATTTTTATAATTTAGATAGCATAAACCAAGAAGCGTTTTGGGTTTTGTTTTTTAATTTGGTAAATTTTTACAACGGCAGCTTTATACTGAACCCAATGGAAAAGAAGAACTTGAAGCAGAGGTTTAATGAAAAAAGGTCAGCACAAAATATTATAAAAGGACTTGTTAAAAAAATTTAGTAGTAGAGCTTAAGAACACGGATCCCCCACTTTAACAAACTGAGTACAAAATCAATACTTTTACGGGTGATACGAATCTGAGACTTCAAGTAACAAATTTACTAAAAGAAATACCAATAATTCAAGCCAACCTCTATGAAAGAAGTCTGTCGTGGGGCGAAACAAAAAACCTAAACAAGGAAATGTTGGAAGAAATTATTTGTGATATTTTAAAGCATAAAATAAGTAAAACAACTACTAATTCTCTTCGTTGGATTGAAGGCAGAAGCTGTACAATCGAAGTAATATTTTCCGCGAGTTACCAATTTTAAAGTGTAAAGTCTATCCAGAACGTATAACAAAGATAACAAATTACAACAAGACTAATTTCAAACTAAATCTTAAACACATTTTAATTTCGATTGGCTTTATAATTAAACCGAGTAGAATACATTAGGACTAGCTAGAATTAGCTATTACATACCGCGTTCGTCAGTAATAGTTCCACACATTTCTGTTACACCCTGTAAAACAGCTCCAACCTTACTAGCTGCCTGCCAAATACCAAAACCTCCAGGAATAAGGCTGGCTACAGCTGCGACATAAAAACACGAGCAGAGTACTCCTCTACAAACACAGAAAATGTAGTGACCTTTTTCCACTCCATCATTGCGTCTGCTAGCGACTTCGTCCCGAGTGCTCCTTCGGCAATAACGTTTCCTGTTTGAGCTACTGTCTTAGCTGAATCCCAAGCCTGGAGCCCGCCATAAATTGGCCCACCACCTCTACTCTCGAGCTCAACACCGTCTACAAACTGTTTTGCTTGACTGATATTCTCGCTTGTTGGTAATTTTGCTAATTTTCGTACATAATTTCCTTGCATTTCGACATGAGATACGCGTACTTTACTACAAAACCCTTTAAGGGGTTCTATGACGAAGTTGTTACGTCTAAAGTTCCCAGAATAAACAAACTTTGACGCGTTTTTAATATTAATGCTCATATAATCCATTTTAAAATTGTAGAAAAGAAAAAATATATTTATATATACGTATTTGGCCTTAGAGGTTAATATTTATTAAACATTATATTTATACGTTTAGGGTATAATTTACTTTTAAAACTTATTTTAAAAATGTTCTATTTTGCAATAAGGTGACTCCGTAAAAATGTGTAGGTTAAAAAGTAATTTGACGAAATTTTCCGAGAGTTAACATGGAAAAAATTCAGACATTATTTCCTTATAGATTTTTTTGGTATAATATTCCAACAATACTCGAAAAATTAAAAGGCTTAAGAAAACGAAATATGGATTACTATACGGATGTAATGAAGTTAATCTAGTCGATAGAGAAAAACATAATTTTGGTAGTAATAAACTAGCAAGATATAATGAGTTTATAATAGCCCATTAAACAAACTTATTTCCCGACCCGACAGAATCTACTTCTTGGGGTCCCCAATTGGACAACCAAAATATTGGGGAACTTAAGTTGCTTCAAGGCCATCGACTAATCTTTTTTGAATTAAAAGAAAAAGGACTACTTATTGATTAAAGAAATAATTTGAGAAAACGCCTTTTGGTCAAAAAGAACTAATTGCGCTAACATCTTTAAGTTTAGATTTAATGATGAGCGCTTCATTAAGTGACGTAACTTACTATACGTTAAACCACTTGAACGACTTGCTGCGTTTACGCGACAAATCCAAAGTCGTTTAAAGTCACGCTTACGACGCTTGCGCCCTACGTAAGAGTAAACTAATGCTTTCATTACTTGCCCATTTGCCGTGCGGAATAACCGCGAATGGGCACCTTTGAACCCTTTAGCAAACTTCATTATCTTTTTACGTCGCTTTACCGCGACATTACCACGCTTTACTCTGACCATAATATGGGTAAATTATTTTTATAAAAAACCGACAGTTTCAGTATTTATAGATTTTGAAATCGAACATACTAAAACTCTTGTTAATTTTGAACGGTGGCCAAAAGTTTTGCGGGTTTTCTTTTTTGGGCGCATCTTATATACTCGTATTTTTGGCCCAGAGAAGTGTCTTAAAACCATTAAATCTACTAAATACTGGCCATGTAAGTACGGTTGGCCAATTTCCGTGGAACTGTTAGTGCTTACAAGAAGAACGTCGGATAAAGAAAATGTGTCACCTTGTAAAAAAGGTAGTTTATCGAAATCATAGAATTTGCCTTCTTCAACCCACATTTGTCTACCACAAGCCTCTACAATTGCGTATGACGTCATTAAATTTTTATAAAATTGATTGGATGCAACTTAGACATTGTGTTATTTTCCCAAGAGGCCCCCCTCTAAGTATCGTCACCGCTATAATCTTTCACTATCGAGTTCGAAATGGATCGATGTGGAGCTACTACGCTATAAAACGTCTAAGTCAATTAATTGAAATTTTTATAGTTAATAAAAGTAAAGCCATCGGTCTATTAGAATATCTCAGCTAAATACATTGCTGCACTTACACTTGATACCTATCAAACGGCTAGTCTTGCCGTGACCTTAATCATTTTAAATGATAAGAGTACTCATCTTGAGGTGGGCTTCCCACTTAGATGCTTTCAGCGGTTATCCTTACCGTACATGGCTACCCAGCGTTTACCGTTGGCACGATAACTGGCACACCAGAGGTACGTCTCTCCCGGTCCTCTCGTACTAAGAAGAGATCCTCTCAATACTCTAACGCCTACACCGGATATGGACCGAACTGTCTCACGACGTTCTGAACCCAGCTCGCGTGCCGCTTTC
>Ga0209390_10001398_pt1 | contig 46835 bp, 44 predicted proteins | sample BON01_FD_187212 | JGI IMG/M metagenome (GOLD analysis project Ga0209390, IMG submission 187212) | Freshwater microbial communities from Lake Bonney liftoff mats and glacier meltwater in Antarctica - BON-01 (SPAdes) (version 2) | ecosystem: Environmental > Aquatic > Freshwater > Ice > Glacier...
GCCACGACCACGGCGGCACCCCACGCCCCACCCGCCCCATCGACAAACTCGACGAAATCCGCTGCCGACTCCGATGGCAACTCCTCCGAGAACAACCCGACAACGAACCCGACGACAACGCTGATGGTCAGCACTCCGACAGTCGCCAGGACTCGACGAGGATCAGCGACGACGCCTGAATCCTGGTGGGGAGCGAGAAGGATCAACGCAGGAGCCCGAAGTTCGCCGTCTCCGTCTCGGCGGGGTTGGGACAGGAACACGTGTGTGGTGGCTGAACGTACCAACATTGTGGGGTGAGTGCTTCCGCTCGAACAGAGTTGACCTTGCCGTCAGACTTGCGCACGATCAGCGAGGCGCGATCCTTCGTGGCTCAGGCCGTGCATGACGTCGTCGACGACGTCGACCCGGTGTTGTTGATGACGAGCGAGTTGGTCACCAATGTGGTGCTCCACGCGAACACCGATGTCACCGTGAGCATCACACGGGGCCCGCCGGTGCGAGTGGAGGTGCGCGATGGCGCCGCCGCCACCGAAGCGTTCCGTGAGCTGATCGGTGCCTCGCCCATGCCGGGCCCGTCCAGCGCGGGTGGACGGGGCCTTGCGCTGGTGCGCGTCTTGGCGAGCAGGGTGGGTCTCGATGACGACCCCGGCGGCGGCAAGGTCGTGTGGTTCGAATACTTACTTCGGAGCGTTCGAGCCTCGCTGAACTCAGGGTTCCGTGGGTGTGAGCGGGCTGCCGACGGGTGGTGTTTCGCCGGTTTCGACGAGGGTGAGCGCGACCTCACGGACTTTGATGTTGAGGTGCTGGGACGCTCGGCGGAGTACGTCGAATGCCTGGTCGCTGGTGATTCGTTCACGCTCGATGAGAATGCCCTGCGCCTGGCCGATGAGTTCGCGGGTGCGCAGCGCTTCGTGAAGATTGGCAACGCGCAACAGGTCATCGGCTCGCTCGCCGGCAAGGTCGAGTGCGAGACCCGCCAATGTGGCGAAGATCAGACCCTCTGCGCGGTCGGTCGCTCCGAACGCAGCTGGCAACCGGGCATACAGGTTGAGGGCACTGACGGGTTGCTCGGAGAGACGAAAGGCAAGGGCGCCACGTATCCCCGCCCGTGCGGCGGCCGGGCCGAACGTGCCGGGGTGGACGTTCGCGAATCCGCTGCCGAAGTGCTCGCTTCAGCGCTGCGCGACAACCTGATCGGCCAGGTCTGAAGGTGAGCAAACCGAACAGCATCCTCGAAGGTGCACGCATCGAAGTCGGCCTCACCCACAGCGAACTCTGGTTCCGGTACTTCGCGCTCGGCGGCATGAGCACCGCACTCGAAATCGAGGCCTATCTCTACGACGCCCTCACACCCACCGATCACGATCGAGACCTCGCCGCAACCGCACTCAACGAACGCTTCTCCGAACTCGGCGGTGATCACCCGGTCGCCTACACCGACGACGACGATTTCGACAGTACGAACCGATAGCAAGCCGCTCAGCGCATCGAATCGTCTCGTATCCGTTTCTTGCTGGCTGCCCAACTACAGATCGGGCACATCGCCAAGTCGTGGCGGCGTGCCGGACAGTACTCGCGGCCGAAGAAGATGATCTGGAGATGGCGGTCGTTCCACGTCGCAATCGGGAACACGGCCTTGAGGTCGGCCTCGGTGCGCTCGACGGTGGTGCCGTTCGACAGCCCCCACCGCTCGGCGAGGCGGTGGACGTGGGTGTCAACGGCAAACGCCGGTACACCGAACGCCTGCGCCATCACCACGCTGGCGGTCTTGTGCCCGATGCCGGGCAGTGACTCGAGGAACCCCCAGTCGCCGATGACCGCACCACCGGCGTCGACGATCTTGTTGGCCGCCATCCAGAGGTTCTTCGCCTTGGTCGGCGCCAGGCCGACCTCGCGGATGTAGCCGAGGATCAGATCGGGGTCGAGCGCCGCCATCCGCTCAGGAGAGCCGGCAACCTCGAACAACGCCGGGGTGATCTGGTTGACCTTCTTGTCGGTGGTCTGCGCCGAGAGCGCCACCGCCACGAGCAACGTGTAAGCGTCGGTGTGGTCGAGCGGGATCGGGGTCTCCGGATAGAGCTCGTCGAGGGTCACACCGATTCGGTTCGCCTTCTCCTGCCGTTTCATGCGGGCACGTTACCGAGGAGGTCCAGCTGCTGCGGAGGTTCGGTGCACGACCAATTCGTCCAGCAACGCGACGCTGGTGGCGGCGATCGGGGTGCGACGAGCGGCGTGGTCGAGCACGACGAGGTCACGGCCGAGCGCGTCGACCACGACTCCCCCGGCCTCTTGGACGACCAGCACCCCTCCGAGGTAGTCCCACACACCGTGGGCGTCAGGGCTCATGTCGACGAAACCGTCGAACGAGCCACTGGCGACCGCACAGATGTCGAGGGCCGACGCACCCATCGCCCGGAACTGGCGCCACCCGTAGTGATGGTCGGGCAGTCCACTGATGGTGATGACGGCGTCGTCGAGGGTCGCCACGGAGGCGATCGAGATCGGCAGACCGTCGAGCGTGGCGCCACCACCTCGAACTGCGGTGTACCGGGCACCGGTCGCCAGGTTGGCCACCATCGCAACGGTGGGCACATCACCCACGACGAGACACAGCGACGTCGCACACCACGGCAGGCCGAGGCTGGCATTGGTCGAACCGTCGAGCGGGTCGACCACGACCGTTCCGAGCGCCGACGGGCCGGCGCGCGGATGCTGGAGCCCGCTCTCCTCCGACAGCACCGAGTAGCCAGCAGCCAGGAGCGGAGCGACGCACACATCGTCGACGTCGAGGTCGATCAGATACTGCCCGGGACGCCGGCCGGACTCGCCCCAATTGGTCGTGGCTGCGAGTACCGCACTCGTTGCGTCGCAGATCGAGCCGAACAGATCCAGGACGCCATCTGCGTGATCGGTGCGGGCGTTGAGCGATGTCATCCCCCGGGACGGTAGTGTCCGAACTGCATGGCAGTGATTGACGTTGCAGGATTCGTCGCCGATGTGAAGAGCCAGGCGATCGACCACGGCTTCCACGTCCACGACGAACGGCACTTCGTGGAGACCTATTCGCTTCGACAGTTGTGGGAGGTCGACCTGCACCCCGAGGAGGCGTGTGCCGGTCCGATCGACCTGCACCTGTCGCTCGATGTCGACCCACGGGCGATGCTCGGCTTCGAAGACGAGATCATGAAGCTCGACGACATCGACGATCCACCGCCGAACGGTTTCTCGTTTCCGTTGATCTTCACGTGGACGCTGCCTCCGCTCCCCAAGCCGCCCGACCTGCTGATCTTGGCGACAGAACTCGCCGGCATCGGCGGAATCGACCTCCCGGTCGAGGTGTCGGCGATCGACTCGTTCCCCAGCGTCACCGATGCCCCCGAGCGGAGCCTGTCGATCGTTGCCAAGATGACCATCGATCTCGCCGACGTCTACATGAACGTCGACGATGCGATCGAAGTCGCGCTGGACCGGTGCAAAGATGTCAGTCTGTACCTACTCGAAGAAGCCCCGAAATGGCTCGACGAGTACTGAACCAGACCGTCCTGCACCCCGTCTTTCCAACACGCAAGGGAGCGTCATGCGAGTCCACGAACTGATCGACATCCTCAGCGACCAACCGGCCGATGCCGAGGTAGAACTCGCGGTGATCGCACCGGTCGAGGAGGGCTCCGACGACATCACCGTCGACCGCTACTTCGTCGACGGCGTGCTCCCCTGGGAAGACGACGAGGACGACGAGGACTCCGACGGCGAGCTCACGATCTGGCTCGTCGGCGGCGAAGAAGCCGACGTCAGCGCGTTCCTCGACGCCATCGAACAACCCGACGACTGAGCAACAGCGCTCTGACGGCGACACCGGCATCGTGACCGTCGTACGAACCATCGCCGACCTCATCGATACGGCGGGAGCCGGTCGCGGGCTCGTACTCGTCGGCATCGGCGGCCATGGTGCTGCTGGCAAGTCGACGCTCGCCACCCGGATCGCCGACGTGGTTCCGGGCGTGCAGATCGTCGCGACCGATGTGTTCTTCGATGGCAACCAGTTCGATCTGCAACGTCTACGGACGGACGTCGTCGATGAACTCCTCGCCGGCCGATCAGCGACCTACGAACCTTGGGTCTGGGCGGAAGGCGCTCCGAGCGGCACCACGGTGGCCGTGGAGCCGAACGGTGTCGTCGTGATCGAAGGTGTGTGCGCTCTGCACGAGATGTTCCGTCACGACCTCGACGTGCGGGTGTGGGTCGACGCTCCGACCGACGTGCGTCTCTATCGAGCGGTGGCACGAGACGGCGAGTCATCTCGCTCCACCTGGATGGAAGTCTGGATGCCGAACGAGGACGCGTACATCGCCCGCGACCGACCAATCGAGTGCGCCGACGTCGTCATCGACGGCACCCGCCCACTCGACTGATTTGAAACCACGCTGATCGGGTCGCCGCCTTCACCAGCGCCAACAACTGCAGCGGTCCTGGGCTCACCGGCGTTCGGTGAGCCCAGGACCACAACACTCACTCGGAGATGAACATCTCCGTGAAGTACGTGACGGCTCCAGCCGTGCCGTCACCGAGGTCGCCGCTCGGCATCGTCCAGTTGTTCACACCACGAATCGCCGGCACCGTTGCCAGCATCGTGGCCGTCCCACCCGAGTACCACACCGGCGCCTGCTCGTTGATCCGCACCATGATCTGCGAATACAGCGCTTTGCGCTCCTCGACGTCGGCGGTCTGAATCGCCTCCTGCGCCCAACCGATCGCTTCGGGGTCGAACCAGTTCGGGAAGTTCGACACCGATGCGGCCGGATCGGTCAGGAATGGGTTGATCGACACGCTCGGATCGCCCTCACCACTCCAACGCCAGCAGTGCGCCTTGTGAGAATCGGCGATGGCGTTGTTGATGTGGGTCGCCTGGTCGAACTGCGTCAGCGAGACATTGACGAACTCGGAACCGGACCAGACCTGTTCGACCACCTGCATCGCAGCGATCAACGTCGGATCGGGCGGACACGAGAGCTCGACGTCGATCTTCTCGCCGGGTGCCTTGCCGTCGGAACGGGCCGGGTCGTCGATGTACTCCTGCAAGAGAGCTGCACCCTCCTCGAAGTTGAACACCGGGTAGCTGTCGGCAGCCTCCTGCGTCCACCATGGGCTGTCAGCCGAGAACCACTGGGTGACCGGCAGTGAGATGCCGGTTCCACCGAGGGCTTCGATCACCCGTTCCTGGTCGTTGAGCTTGTTGAGGCCCACACGCACCCGAACGTCATCAAACGGCGCCACGGCGGTGTTGAACATGCCGCCGCCGGTGCCGTTGCCCTGGAACTCGTACATGTCGATTCCCACTTCCTCTCGGGCGTCACGGATGGTGCCCTGCCGTCGGGTTTCCATCATGTTGACCGTTCCGGAGATGAGCGCATCGAGGCGAGTCCCCTCGTCCGGGATCGGCCGGAACGCAACGGAGTCGAGATAGGGGAGTTGATCCCCGTTCGCCGCCGTGCGCCAATAGTTCTCGTTGCGGACCACGATGGTTTCATTGTCGATGTCGCGCTTGTCCATCGTGAACGGTCCGGTGCCGACGGGAGCTGTACTGAAGCCAGCACCATCAGTAGCGGCCGCGCCCGGCTCGAACACGAAGCCGAGGGGGACGAGACTCAGGCTCGATGGGAACGCTGAGTTCGGCGCACCGAGCGTGTACTGCACCGTCAGGTCGCCGGTTGCCTCGACGCTGAGCATCTGATTGGTAGCGATCAGCCCCGACGACATCGCCCCCGTCTGTTGGATGGTGAACATGTCCGCGATCGTCTGCGCGGTCAACGGCACGCCGTTGTGGAACACGATGTCCGGACGCAACGTGAGGTCCCACACCGTGAAGTCGTCGTTCGCCTCGATCGACTCGGCGAGGTAACCCTTGTACTCACCGTCGCTGTTCTGATCGATCAGCGGATCGAAGAACGTTCGAGCGATGTTCACGCACGGCTCGGCACAGCCATCCTCCCATGGTCGGAAGCCGTTTGCTTCGGCTTCGAGCCCCATCGTGACCGTTCCGCCGTAGACCGCTGTGTCGGTTTCGGTGACCACAGTGGTATCGACGTCTCCCTCGGCCGTGATCGGTGTCGTGGACTCCGTGTCGGCGGTATCGCCGTCATCGGTTGGCGCCTCGGTGGCGTCCGTCGCAGTGGTGTCCTCAGAGGAGCTGTCATCGCTCCCGCAGGACGCCGCCACGAAGGCGAACACCAGTGGTACGGCCAGTGCACTGACCAGTCGTCGTTGTCGCATTGAGACCCCCATCTCCATACATGAATCGCCGCCGAGTTTCGCCGGCGAGAGTTTCCCCGGGCGAATCTAAGCACACGGCTCTCGCTCCAAGTGAGACGGACGTCACACAGTCGCCGAATCGTCACATGGTCACATGGTCACATGGTCACATGGTCACATGGTCACAGGCTTCACGCACCACGACTGCGCCGTGTTCGTGGGGCGGGTGGGGCTCGAACCCACGACCTACGGATTATGAGTCCGCTGCTCTAACCGACTGAGCTACCGCCCCGAACACTTCTGTCGGCCAAACCTATCCATCGTCAACCCCGAGTTCACCGGTGAGATGGACCGGCTGAGAGACGTCGGCGCGTCAGGCTTCGAGCACCACCTTGAGGCGTCCCAGCGTGGCATCCATCCCCTTGACCATGTTCTTGGATCGGCGCATCACGGTCTCGAAGAGGAACTTCTTCGCACCATCGGGCAGCGCGAACGAGAACGACTCGGTCACTGCAGTGGTCGAACCGTCACGATCCTCGAACTCATATCGCCACGTCGTGAAGCCCTCGGCCACGAACTCGAACAACGCGTCCCGCTCGTATCCCGTGACCTCTGACGGCGTCGTCCACCGCTTGAGCGTGAGCGGACCCGCCTTCATCGCATTGTCGCCGCTGAACACCGCACCGACGCCAGGACCGTCGACGCCAGCGGCCCACCGGCACGCCACGCACTCGGGGCTCCACTCCCCCATTCGCGTGATGTCGGACACCGCTGCGAACACCTCGGCCACGGGTCGATCGATCGTGATCGAGGCCGACCCGGTGAGCGGTTGGGTGTTGTTGGACGCCATGACACAGTGTGACACACGGAACGACGCAAGCAGTCGTGATGACTCATCGCCAGGCATCTGGACGGTCGGTTCGACGACGGGGCTCGGCGATTCGACGAAGGTCATCTGGAGCCGAAAACGAGAAACGGACCCTCGAATGGTCGAGGGTCCGTCTCCAGCGCTCCGGGAGCAGGGCTCGAACCTGCGACAAGAGCATTAACAGTGCCCTGCTCTGCCAACTGAGCTACCCCGGAAGGTACGAACGGGGAGGTTATCGCTTCGATCATTGGCATCACACGTCGATGGGTGATCGTGCACGAATACAGGGCCGTGGCACAGCCATGGACGTGCTTCGCTCGACGTCTCGACGGGACGCTCACCGCCCGGTAGGGCTGACGGAACCGTCCCTGCGGGATGTCGAGAAGGCTGCTGCAATGCGTCGTGGACACGTCGAGGTCGAGACCTTCGTGGAGATACAGATTCACACGGAGCCGAGACTCTTCGATTTCGATTTCACGCCGTAGCCCGGTGACGAAACTACGGAAGCGCACCGGATGCGCGTTGGCCATCGACACTGGCCGTCGCATGAGCACTGTCGTCCACACCGGAAAATGCCGACACGCCTGTCGGTGCAGCCATGCCCGAGGTTCGGGCACCGCCAACAACTGGATCACTCGACTTCGAGGAACTCCCGGAGCCGTTGGGAACGCTGCGGGTGACGCAGCTTGGCGAGGGTCTTGGCCTCGATCTGGCGGATGCGTTCGCGGGTCACGCCGAATTCCTGCCCGACTTCTTCGAGCGTCTTGGCACGGCCACCGTCGAGGCCGAATCGGAGGCGGACGATCTCCTGCTCGCGGTCGGACAGCTCGCCGAGCACTTCGCTGACCGCGTCGTGCAACATCATCCGAGTTGCCGCGTCGGCCGGACTGTCGACCGACTCGTCCTCGATGAAGTCGCCCAGGTTCGCCTCGTCCTCGTCGCCGACGGGCGAGTCGAGCGACAACGGATCCTGCGAGATGCGCAACAACTCCCGAACCCGGTCGGGCGACAACTGCACCTTGGCCGCGATCTCGTCGATGGTCGGCTCGCGCTCGAGCTCCTGGTGCATCTGCCGTTTGGCGCGAGTGACCCGGTTCATGTGCTCGACCATGTGGACCGGGATACGGATCGTGCGCGCCTGATCGGCGATCGATCGGGTGATCGCCTGGCGGATCCACCACGTTGCATAGGTCGAGAACTTGAAACCCTTGCTGTGGTCGAACTTGTCGACCGCCCGCATCAGCCCGAGGTTGCCCTCCTGGACGAGGTCGAGCAGTTGCATGCCCCGCCCGGAGTACCGCTTGGCGATGCTGACCACGAGCCGCAGGTTGGCCTGGGTGAGCTCGCTCTTCGCGCGCTCGCCACGGCTCACCGCACGCAACAGCATCCGTTCCTCGCCCGGAGCGAGCTTCGAGGCGTCGGACAACTCGTCGATCCGGGTCGCCGCGATCTTGCCTTCCTCGATCAGCTGTGCAAGGCGCCGTTCGTCCTCCACGGCGAGCAGGTCGACCTGGCCGATCTCGCGGAGGTACATACGCACCGTGTCGGACGTGCTGTTGTCGCCCTTGGGGCCGACCTTGCGAGTGCGTCGGCCCCTGCCACGACTGAGCAGCTGCTCGTCGTGATCGGATGCCGCCGCAGTTCGTTCGTCCTCGACGACAACGCGGCGACCACCGCTCGACGGGGTGTCGTCGGCGATCTGGTCGACCTCGTCGTCGATCGAGATGCCGTGGCCGGCCATGGTGGACTGCACCTCGGCGAGCACGTCTCCGGACAGCTCGATATGGCGTAGCACGTGTGCGACCTCATCGGCGCGCCCCGAACCCGACCTGCTTCCACGACTGACGAGGTGAGCCCACTCGTCGACATCGACGCTTACGAACAGCCCGGAGACGTGAGCGATGGACGGTTCACCGGAGGCCGGATCAACCCCCACCGTTGCGTTCTCCTGATCGTCGATCGAGCCAACCTAGCAATGACTCCGCTGCAGACATGGCACGCGACCGGTCAGTATCGTTGAGCGCTTCGATGTCGAGCCGGGCGGCCCGATCCTCCTCCATCGCTGCCGGGTCGCCCAACCGGGCGTGAGCGTTCAATTCGCGTCGGGCCGCAGCGCTGATCAGTGTGCGCGCCTCCACCTCCGGCTGCAGGTTGAGATCGGCCACCGCCGCGCGTTCGAGCACGTCACGGGCGTCGGGAGCCGCCACCTCCAACGCCCGTTCGAGATCGCCGCCGACCTCGGCCATCGCCACGAACGCCATCCGGGTCGCGTCGTCGTCGAACAGTTGCTCGATCAACCACGGTGCGATCTCGTCCCAGTCCTGCACCAACAGCACCAACGCTGCGTACTCCGCGTTCTCCATCGGCCCTCTCGAGCGTTTTGGCGCCACCTGGATCGCCGGACGACGCGATCCGCGCTCGGCGATCTGCACGAGGTCGCTCACCGGCAGGCCGACCTTGGTGGCCACCTCACCGGCGTAGAGCTTGCGCACGTTCGCGTTCGGGTGTTCGTTGACCACCGCCATTGCCTCCTCGGCAAGGCGAGCGCGGTGCTCGGGCGAGTCGAGCGATCGGGCGTTGAGCGTTCGTTGCAGACGGAACCCGAGAAACGGCATCGCTGTGTCGACGGCGCGTTGCAGCGACTCCGGATCGCTCTGGGCGAGATCTCCAGGATCCTTGCCCTGCGGCAGCCGCGCCACCGATACCTCGACAGCGTGGGCCTGCTCCCACTCGTAGAAGCGCGCCGCGGCGCCCTGGCCAGCGGCGTCGGCGTCGAACGCCAGCACGACCTTGCTCGCGTATCGCTTCAGCAAGCGAACGTGTTCCTCGGTGAGGGCGGTGCCACAGGTGGCAACGGCACGAGCCACGCCGGCTCGGTGGAAGCCGATCACGTCGGTGTAGCCCTCGCACACCACCACCTGATCGTGTTTGGCGATGTCGGCCTTCGCCCAGTTCAGCCCGTACAGCACCTTCGACTTGGTGTAGATCGGTGTCTCGGAAGAGTTCTTGTACTTCGCCGGATCGTCCGAGCCCGGCAGGATGCGACCGCCGAACGCGAGCGCTTCGCCCGACTCGGAAAAGATCGGGAACATCACCCTCCCCCGAAACGAGTCCTGCATCTTGTTGCGCTTGTTGCGGAACGAGAGCCCCACCGACTGCATCACGTCAGCAGATGCGCCCAGCCCACGCGACAACTGATCCCAGTCGTCGGGGGCCCAACCGAGCTTGAACTGGCGGGCGACATCGCCGGCGAGTCCGCGCCGACGCAGATAGTCGCGCGCCTCCCGGGCGTCAGGGTCGGTCAACAGGCGCTGGTGGTACCACTCGACCGCCTCGTTCATCGCTTCGGTGAACTGCTTGCGGCGCGCCCGTTCCTGCGACTGGCCGGTCGTGGTGTAGTTGAGCTGGATCCCGGCCTTTGCGGCGAGGTGCTCGACGGCACCAGGAAAATCGAGGTGCTCGATCTCCTGGACGAACGTGAACACGTCGCCACCCTTGTCGCAGCCGAAGCACTTGTAGCGCCCCGTCTCTTCACGGACGTTGAACGATCCGCTCTTCTCCGCGTGGAACGGACAGAGCCCGACCCAGTTGCGTCCGACCCGTTTCAGGGCGACGTACTGCTGGATGGTGTCGACGATCGACACCGTCGACCGCAGCCGTTCGATGTCCTCGTCGACGATCCCCATGCCCGCGTCAATGTAGTCCCCCCAACTGTCACACGGTGCCGGGCCTAACGTGACAGTTGGGTGCGTCGAGTGACAGCCAGTAGTCGAAGTGTCACGTTAGGCCCGGCACGGTGTGACAGTTCAGGCTTCGGCGGCGATGATGGCCTGGGCGGCCGACAGGCGGGCGATCGGCACACGGAACGGCGAGCACGACACGTAGTCGAGCCCGGCGTTGTAGAACAGATCGATCGACTCGGGGTCGCCGCCGTGCTCGCCGCACACACCCAGCTTCAAGCCGGGCTTGGTGTTGCGACCCCGCTCGGCGCCGATGCGCACCAGGTCGCCGACGCCGGTCTGGTCGATCGTGTCGAACGGGTTGCGCTTCAGGAGGCCCTGCTCGAGATACTGCGGCATCATCCGGCTCTCGACGTCGTCACGGCTGAAGCCGAACGTGAGCTGGGTGAGATCGTTGGTACCGAAGCTGAAGAAGTCGGACACCTCGGCGATTTCGTCGGCGCGCAGTGCTGCCCGCGGCGTTTCGATCATGGTGCCGATCGTGATGTTCGGCTTCTTCTTCATCCCGGCCAGTGCCTCGTCGACCTCGGCCTGCACCCAACTGCGGGCCAATGCCATCTCTTCGCGTGTCACCGTGAGCGGGATCATGATCTCGACGATCGGGTTCTTGCCCATCTCACGCAGCTTGGCGGCCGCCGACAGCAGCGCCCGCGCCTGCATTGCGTACAACCCCGGCTTCAACACGCCGAGGCGAACACCGCGGGTGCCGATCATCGGGTTGTGCTCGGCCCAGTGCTCGGCCGCCGCGAGCAGTTCCCGCTCTTTCTTGGTGAGGCCCTTGGTGGCCTCCTTGATGCGCAGCTCTTCCACCGACGGAAGGAACTCGTGCAACGGGGGGTCGAGCAGCCGGATGGTGACCGGGAGGCCGTCCATCGCGTCGAGGATCTCCATGAAGTCGGCTTCCTGCACGGCGCGCAACTTCTCGAGCGCGGCCGCCTCCTGCTTGGGCGTCGATGCGAGGATCATTTCGCGCACCACCGGCAGGCGGTCGGGGGCGAGGAACATGTGCTCGGTGCGGCACAGGCCGATGCCTTCGGCGCCGAGCTGGCGGGCGTTCGCTGCGTCCTCGCCGGTGTCGGCGTTGGCTCGCACGCCCAACTTGCCCTTGCGGACCACATCGGCCCACTTCAGGATCGTCTCGAACTCCGCAGGCGGCTCTGCGGCCTTCATCTCGAGTGCGCCGAGCACCACGTCACCGGTGGTGCCGTCGATCGAGATGACGTCACCCTCGACCACGACGGTGTCGCCGACGCTGAACTGTTTGCCCTGGATGCGTACCGACTCGGCACCGACGATCGCCGGGGTGCCCCAACCGCGGGCGACCACGGCGGCGTGGCTCACCAGACCGCCACGGGCGGTCAGGATGCCTTCGGCGGCCATCATGCCGTGGATGTCGTCGGGGCTGGTTTCGTTGCGAACCAGCACGACCTTCTCGCCGCGCTCGTTGGCCGCGGCTGCCTCGTCGGCGGTGAAGTACACCGCACCGACCGCTGCGCCGGGCGATGCGCCCAAGCCCTTGGCGATGGCCTTGCCCTTCGTCGCGAATTGTGGGTGCAGCACCGAATCGAGATGTTCGGCCGACACGCGCATGAGCGCCTCTTCACGAGTGATCTTCCAGCGGTGCGAACCCGAACCGGAGCCCTTGGTCATGTCGACGGCCATCTTCAACGCCGCAGCACCGGTGCGCTTGCCGACGCGGGTCTGCAACATCCAGAGCTTGCCCTGCTCGATGGTGAACTCGGTGTCGCACATGTCGGTGTAGTGCTCTTCGAGCCGCTTGAAGATCCCGAACAGGTCGGCGTGGATCTCGGGGAAGTGCTTCTTCATGTGGTCGAGATCTTCGGTGTTGCGGATGCCCGCCACCACGTCCTCGCCCTGCGCGTTCACCAGGAAGTCGCCGTACGGCTTGTTGTCGCCGGTTGCGGCGTTGCGGGTGAAGCCGACGCCGGTGCCCGAGTTGTCGTCACGATTGCCGAACACCATGGTCTGCACGTTCACGGCGGTGCCGAGATCGTGGTCGATCTTCTCGCGGACGCGATAGGCGATGGCACGTGCGCCGTTCCAACTCTTGAACACGGCCTCGACGGCGCCGTGGAGTTGATCGCGCGGCTTCTGCGGGAACGGCGAACCGGTCGCCTTCTTCACGATTGCCTTGTAGTCCACGCACAACTGCTTGAGAGCGTCGGCGGGGATCAGGTTGTCGAGTTTGATGCCGGCCTTGTCCTTGGCGGCTTCGAGCGCGTGCTCGAATGGTTCGCCGTCGGCGCCCATCACGATGCGGCCGTACATGGCGATGAAGCGACGGTACGAGTCGTAGGCGAAACGCTCGTCGTTGGTCGAATGGGCCAAGCCTTCGACGCTCTGATCGTTGAGACCCAGGTTCAGCACCGTGTCCATCATCCCGGGCATCGAGAACTTGGCGCCCGAACGAACGCTCACGAGCAACGGATCGAACGGGTCGCCGAGTTTGCGGCCCATCGCCTTCTCGAGCTTGAAGACCTGCTTGGCGATCTCTTCGTCGATGCCTTCGGGCCAGCCACCGTGCATGTAGTCGCGGCAGGCGTCGGTGGTGATCGTGAACCCCGGCGGCACCGGCAGCTTCAACACACTGGTCATCTCGGCGAGGTTCGCACCCTTACCTCCCAGCAGGTCCTTGTACTCCATGGGAGGGCGGCGGTGCTTGTGATCGAAGGAGTAGACGTAGGTCACGTGATGGGAGTGTACGACCCCGAGCCATCTCCACCTGAACCATCACACGACACCGAGCCTCGCGAGACAGCCGCACCCGAACGGTCGTAGCCTGCGAAGCGAATGTTCCGTCTGCTCGGATTCCCCGTCCACGTGCGACCTGGGTTCGTGATGTTCATGGTGCTGATCGTCGTGCTGTACGGCGACGTGTTCGGCCTGTGGCTCGCCGGATCGCTCGCCGCGTTCACGCTGCTCCACGAACTCGGTCACGCCGTCGCCGCCCGCCGCACCGGTGCCGAGGCCGAGATCTCGCTCAACTTCCTCGCCGGTTACGCCTCCTATGTACCGACGCGACCGCTCTCCCGAGCCGAGCAGATCGGCATCTCGTTCGCCGGCCCCGGCATCCAGATCGCAGTCAGCGTCGCGATCCTCGTGGCGCTCGGTGCGAGCCCGTTGGAACGGCCCTCGTATTCCGCCGACCCGGCACTCCTCGCGATCTGGTGGGCCGGGCCGATCATCGGGCTGTTCAACCTGGTTCCGATCCTGCCGCTCGACGGCGGCAACATCGTCACGAGCGCCCTCGATCGGTTCCTGCCCGATCGAGCCGAACGACTGATGATCTGGTTCTCGCTCGCCGCCACCGGCGCGTTCACCATCTACGCCTTCACGAACCCGAGCTACCGCGGCTTCGTCCTCGTGATCGGATTCCTGCTGGTATCGCAGTTACAGATGCTCGGCTCGTCGAAAGCCGACACATCGCCGTGGCACGACGCCGACGACGCCCTCACCAGCGGCAAACCGGCCAAGGCCCGCCGCATCCTCGTGTCGGCGCTCAGCCATCACCGTCCCGATCGCCCACCGCCACCGGTGACGCTGTCGCCCGAACAGGCCCGGGCACTGATCGATCTCCTCCCCGAGCCGTTGCCCACCGGCGACCCCTGGAACGAGTACATCCTCGCCAATCAGCTCATGCGGCTGGGGCGGTACGAAGACGCCGCCCACTACGCCGCCGATGGCTACTCCCGCTCACCACACACACTGAGTGCTGCCACCGTTGCGCGCGCAGCAGGGGCCCTGGGCGATCAGGCGACGGCCATCGGATGGCTGCGCACTGCGGCCGAGGCGGGCACGTCACCGTCCGGGCTCGCAACGATCATCGACTCGTCTCCCGAGCTGATCGGCATCCGCCAGCACCCCGACGTGGTCTCGATCCGACGAGACATCGCCGCCGCCCACGCTCTCTGACGAATCCGAAAAATCACGCCGGCGTTGCGCTGAGCGCAACGCTCACGCGCCATTTCGGGGGTTCAGGCGAGGTGAGCGGGGGGTATGCCGACGTCGGCGCCCCGCTTGACCATCGCGAGGGCGACCCCACCAGCAGGCGAGACGCTCGTGATCGTGCCGACCTGGGCGCCCTCGACGAGCACCGGGTCGCCGACCGCCGCTCCCGCCTCGACGCTCACGACGCGAATCTGTTTCGGCGCGTCGGCCCCACGGCTGTCCATGCGTTCGACCAGTTCCTGGCCGGGGTAGCACCCTTTCGTGAAGTTCACCGCCACCAGCACCACGCCCGTCACCGCCGGGATCGTCTCGCCTGGCACGATCTCGAAACCCATCCGCGGCCAGCCAGCGGCGATGCGGGCGACTTCGTGGTCGTCTGACGGCGCCGACGAGGCCGCGGCCAGCACCGAGATCTCGGCGTTGACGCGAATCTTGAACCGGTTCAGGCGGGTGGCCAGTGCCTCGCCGAATCCGGCATCGGTGTCGAAGTCGAACCGGTCTTCGCCGGAGCGAGTGACCCTTGCAAGCGACGTGACCTTGCCCGACGGCTCGAGCACCAAGGTCCACGCCGAGGCACCGACCGCCAGCTCACGGAGGTCTTGGGCGACCTGCGACTGCAGGTACGTGAGGGCGTCGGCACCCTCCACGATCACGTGGTCGCGTGCGGCTTCGTCGATGGCAGCGTCGATGGCGTCTGAAGTGGCAGAGGGGTCCGGGTTCATGGTCCCAGTCTGCCGTGGCACACTGGGAACGTCATGACATACGACGACAGCATCCGTGACGGCCGCATCGAGGACCTCGCACACCGGGCGGTCGACAGCCTCCTCACGCTCGTGCATCGCGGCACCCGTCTCGCGCTCGGCACGCTGATGATCGTCGTGGTCGTGTGCGTCGGCGGATTTGCTCTCGGCATCGCAGCGCTGCCCGACGGCATCGAGACCGCATGGATCCTCTTCGGTGGGTTCGCGGCGTTCATCGCGATCGGCGCTGTCGGCCTCGCCATGTTCCGGCTCTGGGCGATCACCCGACTCGGCACAGCACTCATCACCGACGTCGAACAGCTGATCGCCGGCGATCCTCGATCCGAGAGGGTGGTGATCGACACGGTCGAAGCGACCGATGGCGTACAGGACCAGAGTGCCATGGTGATGTCACGGCAGTTCTTCACGATGAGCAACACCGTGGGCACCGCCGGGCAGTTCACGGCGCTGGCGATCGCCCTCAAGTCGGTGACCACGTTCCCGCTGTTCATCCTGCTCGGCGTGGTCATCACCGTCGGCTTCACCGGCTTGAGCCTGCTGTTCCTCCTCGGCCTCGTGCTGTGAAGCGCCGTCAGGCAGGGGTGCCGGTGCTGCGGCGGGCGGCGGTCATGCGGCGCGCTGCAGGGATGGCTGCGAGCAGCGCTGCGGCCTTGTTGCGGCACTCGAGATCTTCGTCGTCCGGAACCGAATCGGCCACGATGCCAGCACCAGCTTGCAAGCTTGCGGTCGCACCGTCGCCCGTGACGAACATCGTGCGAATCGCGATGGCCGTGTCGAGATTGCCCGACCAGTCGATGTAGCCGACCACGCCCGCATACGGGCCACGCTTGACCGGTTCGAGCGAATCGATGATCTCCATCGCGCGCACCTTCGGGGCGCCCGACACGGTTCCAGCCGGCAGTGTCGCCCGCAGCACGTCGATCGGCCCGAGGCCGTCGCGCAGTTGACCCGACACCTGGGACGTCATGTGCATCACGTGGCTGTAACGCTCGAGCGTCATCAGTTCGTCGACCGTGATCGTGCCGAACTCGGCGACGCGTCCCACGTCGTTACGAGCGAGATCCACCAGCATCACGTGCTCGGCGCGTTCCTTCGGGTGCTCGATCAGTTCGGCGGCCATCCGACGGTCGTCCTCGTCCGTGCGTCCTCGACGGCGAGTTCCCGCAATCGGCCGCGATACGACCTTGCGGCCGAGCAACTGCACCATCGGCTCCGGCGATGATCCGACGATCGTCAACTCGGGATGGCGCACGAAGTACATGTACGGCGACGGGTTCACCTGACGCAGCACACGGTAGAAGTCGAACGGGTCGGCGCCGAGTTCGAGGTCGTAGCGCTGCGCTAATACCACTTGGAAGATGTCGCCGGCGACCACGTGCTCCTTGGCCACCTCGACCGCTCGCTGATACATCCCGTTCGGCATCGAGGACTGCAGCTCCGGCAACTCGTCAGCAGCCGACGGCGGCTCGACCGGCGTGTACGGCAGTGGCTTCGACAGGTCGGCGACCGCCACGCGGACTCGATCGATCGCCGCGTCGTACGCGGCGTCGAGCGCTTCGGTGTCGAGCCCGAGTGTCGGCACGCTCTCGATCAGGTACACCCGTTGCCGCCAGTGGTCGAACGCCGCCAACGATCCGATCACCGACATCACCGCATCGGGGTAGTTGCGGTCGTCCGTCGGCGTGTTCGGGAGGTGCTCGACCTCGCGGATCACGTCGTAACCGAGAAAGCCCATGATGCCACCGTGCAACGGGGGCAGATCGTCGAACTGGGGACTGGTGTACTCGCCGAGGAGCGCTTCGAGTGCGGCGAGCATCCCCTGATCGGTCGGGATGCCATCCGGCAGCGCGCCGTCGAGCTCGACGACACCGTTTCGCAGCACGAGCATCGCCGACGGGTTGCGCCCGACGAACGAGAAACGTGCCCATCGCTCGGCACCCTCGACCGATTCGAGCAGGAACCCAGGCCCGTCGCCGACGAGCTTGACGTACGCGGCCACCGGTGTCTCGAGGTCGGCGAGCAGCTCGGTCCACACGGGCACGACCGTGTGCTCAGCGGCGTGACCGTGGAACTCCTCGCGGGAGGGTTGGAACTTCATCGTGGGTTCAGGACCCGCTCGTGGTGTCCGGTCCGAACGACCGGAAGAAACAGGTACGCGCTCCGGTGTGGCAGGCCCCGGCACCTTCCTGCTCGACCTTGAACAGCAACGCGTCGGCGTCGCAGTCGTAGTGGGCCTCGCGCACGAACTGTCGGTCGCCGCTGGTGTCGCCCTTTCGCCACAGCTCCTGGCGGCTACGCGACCAGTAGACCATCCGTCCCTCGGCAAAGGTCATGCGCAGTGATTCGGCGTTCATCCAGGCCAGCATCAGCACGTCGCCGTTGTCGACGTCCTGGGCGATCGCCGCCACCAGGCCGTGGTCGTCGTACTTGATCCCCGCCAGTTGCTCGTCGGTCGCGTCGATCGTGATCCCTTCGGGCATCGGGCCAGCCTACGGGGCCGAGCGTGGAGAGTCCGAGGGCGTTGTCGCGACACACAGCGGTGGACATCCACGAAATGACGGCAAACGACCGCCTGGATTTTGTAGCGTGTTCGTCGTGCGTGCCCCCCGAACCACCTGGCTGATCGGCTGCTGCCTGCTCGCGTCCGCGTGCAGCCAGGCAGCTGTAGTCGAACCTGCTGCGATCGCGCCCGAACCGACGAACGCACCCACCACGGTGGTAGTGGCACCCACCACCACCGAATCCACGACCCCCGCGTCGACGACGTCGCCGCCATCATCGACGAGCACCTCGACCACCACGACCGTGCCGGAACTCGACGTGTTCGACCCCGCCTGTGTCGTTCAGGTCCAACAAGGTGACTCGCTCGCAGCGATCGCTCTCGCAGAGGCCGACGAGATCATCACCAACGCGTCGCTGCAAGCCGAGAATGGCCTTCCCGACGAGCTGATCGTCCCCGATCAGCTGCTCGACGTGTGCATCGACAACGGCTTCGACGACATCACCGGCGAGCAGCGTCTCGAACGCAACGGCGCGGTCGTCGCTGGCGAAACACTTGTCTCGGTCACCGCCCAGCAGACCAAGTTGAACGCACTGCTCGTCCCGTTCGGCTACCCCGAGATGCCCGTCGATGGTGTTTCGGGCCCGGTCACCCAACGCGCCCTGTGTGCCAGCCGGCTGGCACTCGGACTTCCCGTGAACCGCTCCGACATGGCGGCGGGGAGCCCCGATGAACAGCTGCTCCTCGCCACCACGGCCCTGCCGGTCCCACCCGATGTCGGTACCGACGGACGCTGGATCTTCATCGATCTCACCTGCCAGATCCTGCTGACCGGCGAGGGTTCCGACCAGCTGGTCAACATCGTCCCGACGTCCACCGGCGAGCCCGGCTACGAGACTCGTCTGCAGGAACGGACCCGGGCGTTCCGTTTCAATCCAGCCCTCGACAACGGCGGCTGGCACGATTCGTCCGACTGGCCCGTTCCCGAGGACAACCCGCTCAACGGCAACATGTACAAGCCGCTCTACTTCGACGACGGTCAGGCGATCCACGGTGCCAACAACGTGCCCACAAGCCCACAGAGCAAGGGTTGCGCCCGCCTGAAGCCGGGCGATCACGATCGCCTGGTCGCCTGGCTGGGCCTCGACACCATCGACGGCGCGACCTACTCGAAGGACCGAATCGGCGCCACGGTCACCGTGCGCGGTGGCTTCGAACTGGGCTGAGCGCCCGGCTCGGCAGGCGTTCGGTTACAGGTACAACCCGGTCGAGGCTTCGATGCGCTCGGCGGCCACCGCGTGCAGTTCGCGTTCGCGCAACATCACGTAGTCCTCGCCTTGCACTTCGACCTCGTAACGGTCTTCGGGGCTGAACAGCACCTTGTCGCCCACCTCGCACGAGCGCACGTTCTGACCCTGCGCCACCACGGTGGCCCAGATCAGCCGTTTCGCCACTTGCGCGGTGGCCGGGATCACGATGCCGCCGGACGACTTGCGTTCGCCCGCCTTGTCGGAGATACGGACCAACACGCGGTCGTTGAGCATCTTGATCGGGAGCTTGTCGTCGACGACCGCCATCGGCGAGATTGTACCGTCGGATCCCACGAGCGAATTCGCCGAAATGGCACGCCTGCGTTGCGCTCAGCGCAACGTGAGCGTGATTTTTCGGAATGGGGGGATCGGGTCAGCGGCCGACGGCGGCTTCCATCTCCTCTTTGACCTCATCGGTGACGAGTGGGATCACGTCGAGGGCGCCGAAGTTCTGCTCGACCTGGCTCACCTTGGAGGCGCCGGTGATCACGGTTGACACGTGCGGGTTCTTCGTGCACCACGCAAGCGCGAGTTGTGCCATCGTGCAGTCGAGCCGCTCGGCGATCGGGCGGAGCTTCTCGACGCGGGCGATCGCCTCGGCGTCGCTGAGGCGACCAGCGAGCCAGCCGTACCCATCGAGCGCTGCGCGCGAATCGTCGGGGATACCGTTTTTGTACTTGCCGGTGAGCAAGCCGGACGCGAGCGGGCTCCAGATCGTGTTGCCGTAGTTGAACTCGGCGTTGATGCGGGCGAATTCCCTCTCGACCTTCTTGCGTTCGAGGAGGTTGTACTGGCTCTGCTCGGTGACGGGACGGTGCAGGTGATGCCGATCGGCGATGTCGATGGCGGCGCGGATCTCGTCGGCGGACCACTCGCTGGTGCCCCAGTACATGGCTTTGCCGGCGGAGATGATGTCGCTCATCGCCCAGACCGTCTCCTCGATCGGGGTGTTCGGATCGGAGCGGTGACAGTAGAGCACGTCGACGTAGTCGAGGCCGAAGCGCTCCAACGAGCCGTCGATCGCGTGCATCAGGTACTTGCGGTTGAGGGTGTTGTTCATGTTCGGGGTGTCCTTGTGAAGGCCCCAGAACACCTTGGTGGTGACGACGTACGACCAGCGCGGCCAGTCGAGCTCACGCAGCGCCTGGCCCATGATGGTTTCGCTCTTGCCGCCGGCGTAGGCCTCGGCGTTGTCGAAGAAGTTGCACCCGGCATCGCCGGCAGCGGCCATGCACTCGAGGGCGAGGTTGTTGTCGAGTTGGGCATCGAAGGTGACCCAACTACCGAACGACAGCACGCTGACCTTCAGCCCGGTGTTGCCGAGGCGGCGGTATTCCATGTTGGGATTGACGGAGGGTGTGGCCATGACGGCGACCCTACCCAGCCACGTCGAACTCAACCGGGTCGACTGCCCCGGTCGGCCTTCAGACGGGGCTGAGGCCGGCGGAACGATCGCTGGCGATCTGCTCGGCCATCAGGTCGAGAACCGCTCCGCGTACGGCACGGACGGTGCGCATGTAGGCCGAGGGGTCGAGCGTGGACGCAAGTTCGGCTGCAACAGCGATCGCCCGATCGAGTTCGTCACCCTCGGGCACGACCTCGTCGAGGAAGCCGACGTCGACAGCATCGCGAGGGGTCGTGATGCGCGCGTTCGCGAGCGCCCGCTGGAGGTGACGTTTGCTCAGTCGGTCGGTCGCTATGGTGAGCGCCCAGTTCGGCAGGACCATCTTGATCGCCACTTCGTTGAGCCCCACCTTGGCCTCGACGTCGCTAGCGATGCGAACGTCACAGCCCAGCAGCACCAGCGCACCGGCGGCGAGTGCGTGGCCCGTGCTGGCAGCCACAACGGGCACCGACGACCCGTACAGGCGGTGCACCAACGCTCCCCCGTCGGCGACCAAGGTGATGATCGCCGACATGTCGTCGCCGAACATCACTCCGAGGTCGAACCCAGCGGAGAACTTGCCGGGGCGGCCGTGCAACACCATTGCACGGATCTCTTCGTCGCCCTCGGCCTCGTCGAGCACACCGTTGATCGCCGCGATCATGTCGAACGACAGGGCGTTGGCCTTACCGTCGTCGAGGTGCACGATCAGCACCCCATCGCGTCGTTCGGTCGTGACTGCAGCAGAACTCATGACGCAGAACCTACGCGACGCGAGGATCTCGATTGGGGTCTGACCCCAATCGAGATGACCCCAATCGAGATCGTCAGGTCTGCCGCTGATGTAATCAGACGGGGCGGACGTGGATGCCGGCGGCGGACATCTGCGCCTTGGCGTCGGCGACGGTGTGCTCGCGGAAGTGGAATATCGATGCTGCGAGCACGGCGTCCGCTCGACCGACCGCAATCCCCTCCACCAGGTGCTCGATCGAGCCGACGCCACCACTGGCGATCACCGGCACCGTGACCGCATCGACGATCGCCTGGGTGAGGTCGAGGTCGAAGCCCTCTCGCGTGCCGTCACGGTCCATCGAGGTCAACAGGATCTCGCCAGCACCTCGGCGCACCGCTTCCTGCGCCCACTCGATCGCATCGATCCCGGTCGGCGTGCGACCGCCGTGGAGGTAGACCTCCCAGCCGTTCGCCGCCGGTTGGTGCTCGTCGTCGGTGCGTCGCTTCGCGTCGATGGCGCACACCACGCACTGGGCCCCGAACTCGGTGGCGATCTCCGTGATCAACTCGGGACGTTCGACGGCAGCGGTGTTCACGCTGACCTTGTCGGCACCGGCACGCAGCATGCGCCGAGCGTCCTCCAGCGTGCGGATGCCGCCGCCGACCGTGAACGGGATGTACACCTCGTCGGCCACACGGCGAACCATCTCGACGGTGGTTTCGCGGTTGTCGCTCGATGCGGTGATGTCGAGGAACACCAACTCGTCGGCCCCCTCGATGTCGTAGCGGGCGGCCAACTCGACGGGATCGCCGGCGTCGCGCAGATCGACGAAGTTGGTGCCCTTCACCACGCGTCCGTCGGTGACGTCGAGACACGGGATCACACGGGCCACCTTCATGTTTGCGCCTTGGCGAGCGCGTCGAGAGCTTCGGTCACCGTGAATCGACCTTCGTAGACGGCCTTGCCGGTGATGATGCCGCCGAGGTTCTCGATCCTGGCCAGCGCCACGATGTCGGCCAGGTTCGACACGCCACCGCTGGCGATCACGGGTGCGCCCGCCAGTTCAGCCGATCGCGTGAGCCCGTCGAGGTCGGGACCCGTCAGCATGCCATCGCGACCGATGTCGGTGATCACGAACACGTCAGCCGTCGGGAAAAGCGCGTAGGCGTTCTCGAGGCGCAGACCGCTCCCCTCGGTCCATCCGTGCACGGCCACTTCGCCATCGCGGTGGTCGAGTCCGACTGCCACCGCCACGATGCCCGACACTGCTTCGACCAACGTCGGATCGCTCACCGCCGCCGACCCCATCACCACTCGGGCAACTCCGACATCGGCGAGTTCACGAGCGTCGTCGAGCGATCGCACGCCCCCGCCGGTCTGCACCTGTGCCACCCCATCGAGCGCGGCCACGATCGCTGCCACCACCGGTCGGTTGATCGGACCACCCGACTTCGCTGCATCGAGGTCGACGACGTGGATCCAACGCGCACCCTCGGCGGCGAAGTCTCGGGCCACCGACACCGGGTCGTTGCCGTAGACGGTCTCGTCGGCGTAATCGCCCTGACGTAGGCGCACCACACGGCCGCCGAGCAGATCGATCGCCGGATACAGCTCGATCATCAGCTGCTGCCTCCGGTGGCCGGGGCACACACCTCGACGAAGTTGCGCAGCAGGCGCAAGCCGGGACGGCTCGACTTCTCCGGATGGAACTGCACGGCGAACACGTTGCCACTGCGGAACGCTGCGTTCAACGTGGTGCCGTACTCGACGGTGGCCACGACCACGCTCGGGTCGTCGGGAACACCGTGGAGCGAGTGCACGAAGTACACGTAGGGCTCGTCGCCGAGGTCGTACAGGATCGGCTCGTGGAGGTCGACGATGTCGAGGCGGTTCCACTGCATCTGCGGAATCTTCGGTCCTGCCGGGATACGCGTCACGGTGCCGGGAATCAGGTCGAGCCCCACCGCGCTCTCGTCTTCCTGCGACTTGGTGAACAGCATCTGCATGCCGACACAGATCCCGAGGAAGGGTCGCCCCGACGCGACGGCATCGTGGGCGGGTACTTCGAGGCCGGTGGCTCGTAGCGCATCCATGCACGCCCCGAACGCCCCCACGCCGGGAAGCACCACACCGTCGGCGTCGGCGATCAGACCCGGGTCACTGGTGAGGCGCGCGTCGGCGCCTTCGTGCTCCAACGACTTCTGCGCCGAGTGCAGGTTGCCGATGCCGTAGTCGAGCACCGCGATGAGCGGTCGCGTCACAGCACGCCCCTCACAACACACCCTTGGTGGACGGCACACCGCCGGCGTCGTCGATGCGGACCGCGTCGCGCAGCGTGCGGGCCAGGCCCTTGAACGTGGCTTCGATGATGTGATGCACGTTGCGGCCGCGGACGAGTTCGACGTGCAACGTGATGTTCGCCGCCGTGGCAAACGACGAGATCGCGTGCTCGGCGAGCTGAGGATCGAACGCCGGCGTACCCAGCGGCAACGACTCGGGCATCGGCACGTGCCACTCGACCCACGGCCGACCGGACAGGTCGAGAGCGACGTCGATCAACGCCTCGTCGAGCGGATAGCGGCCGCTGGCGAACCGGCGGACACCGGCCTTGTCGCCGAGCGCTTCGGCAAACGCTTCACCGAGCGCGATCGCCACGTCCTCGACGGTGTGATGGGTGTCGATGTGAAGATCGCCCACGGCCTGCACACGCAGGTCGAAGCCGCCATGGCGACCGATCTGATCGAGCATGTGGTCGTAGAACGGGATGCCGGTCGAGATGTCGGTGGTGCCCGTGCCGTCGAGATCGATGTCGACTTCGATCGAGGTCTCTTTCGTGACGCGACGGCACCGACCGGTGCGTCCGGTGCTCTGGGGGGAAGTCGTGGCGTCGGCGGTCATGTCATCACTCTCATTGCGGAACAGGGGTCGAGGGGGGCGCAAGTACGTCGGCCAGAGCGGCGAGGAACTCGTTGTTCTCGTCGGGCGTGCCGATCGTGACACGTAAGCAGTCATCGAGGCGCGGCCAGCTCGAACAGTCGCGGATCAGCACACTGCGATCGACGAGCCCTTGCCAGACCTCGCGACCGGTCAGTGCGCCCGGGCGCACCCGGAACAGCACGAAGTTGGCGCCACTCGGGAACACCTCGAGCGGGAGATCGGCCATGACGGCGACGATGCGGGCACGTTCGGCAACGATGTGGGCGACCCGGTCGTTCATGTCGTCGGAGAACCGCAATGCGAGGCGCCCGGCGATCTGCTTCACGGCATCGAGGTGATACGGCAACACCACTTTGTCGAGTTCGGCGACGAGCCACGACGGCCCGATCAGGTAGCCCAGCCGTGCCCCGGCCATCGACCAGGTCTTCGAGAACGTGCGGGTGACCACCAGCGGACGGTCCTCGCTGACGAGGTCGAGTGCCGTCCAGTCGGAGAACTGTGCATATGCCTCGTCGACCACGACGAGACCGGGCGCGAGATCGAGGAGCTGGTGCACCCGTTCGGCCGGCTCGACGAGACCGGTCGGATTGTTCGGCGAAGTCAGGAAGACCACGTGTGGTTGGTGTTCGGCCATCACCCGCTCGACCTCGGCCGGGTCGAGGGTGAAGTCGGCGGCCCGCTCGCCTTCCACTACGGTCGCCCCGGTCACACGGGCGATCTGTGCGTGCATCTGGTACGTCGGCTCGAAGGTGGCCACCGTGCGGCCCGGGCCGGCGTACGCGAGCAGCACGGTCTGCAGCACCTCGTTCGAACCGTTCGCGACGAATACCTGCGACGGATCGACCCCGTGCATGGCGGCAATCGCCTCACGCAACTCGGTTGCCGCACGATCGGGATAGCGGTGCCATTCGACATGGGACACCTCGGCGGCAACCGCATCACGAAAAGCCGCAGGCGGCGGCTCAGGTGACTCGTTCGTGTTCAACCGCACCCGCACGTCGACCTGGGCGGAGTGGTATCCCTCGAGGGCACGTAGGTCGTCACGGACGGGAATCACCGCACGAAGTGTAGAGGGAGGGCGCTGCGGCCTCCCGGTAGAGTTTGGCGACATGGCCGGATCCACCGAGTCGACCGCAGCAGAACTGTCGGCGATAGCCGACAACGTGGCGCAGTATCGCAGCCGGGTGGCGGGGCTCGCCGAACCGTGGATCGGCACCGACCGTGACGACGTCGTCGCCGCGATTCACGAAGCCGAACGTCAGCTCCGCAACGCCGAGCGCACACTCACCCGGGCGATCAAAGCCTGCGACTGAAGCCATTCCGGTCCCGATGGAAGCGGGCCATGAGGAGAAAAAGTGGCGACGGCCCCTCGTGAGAAGGGCCGTCGCGCTGTGCGAGGTCGGGAGGCGGATCCCAACCGTCGCGGTGAACCAGGTGGCGGGAACCTGGTTGCATGCCAACTATACACCTGAGCGGGTGTCCACAGGTACCCTCGACGCATGCGATGTCTCGAGATCAAACGCGAGATGGCCAGCGACGACATCGCGAGCGTGTCCGAACTGCTCGACGCCGCCACCAGGGCAGATGGGCGCCGGCCGTTGTCAGATCACCTCTACCTCGACCTCGTCAACGGTGGACTGGATGGCTTCGCCGGATTCGTCGCCTCCGAGCCCGGCCACGACCACCCCATCGCCTACGCCCAGATCTCCCGCGGCAACCACGAGCACGCCTTCGAGCTGGTCATCCACCCCCACCATCGCTACGAGATGGCCACGATCGGTCCCGAGCTGATCGAGGCGGCGATCGAGGTCGTCGCTGCCGATGGCGGCGGGCGCGTCAACTGGTGGGTGTTCGAACCGACGTCCGCACACCGATCGCTCGCCGAAGCAGCTCACATGACTCGCGGCCGCACGCTGCACCAGATGCGACGCCGCCTGCCCACCGACGTTCCGGCAACGATCGACACCCGAGCATTCGTGCCGGGCGACGACGACGACGCCTGGTTGCGAGTGAACAATCGAGCCTTCGGTGACCACGGCGAGCAGGGCGGGTGGACGATCGACACGTTCTGTCAACGCCAGCAGGAGTCGTGGTTCGATCCCGAAGGGTTCCGTGTGCTCGAAGCGATCGACGATCACGGTGCAACGACCATGGCTGGGTTCTGCTGGACCAAGGTGCATCCGGCCACCGACGCCGGTGACGACGAACTGGGCGAGATCTACGTGATCGCCGTCGACCCCGCCTTCCACGGGCGAGGATTCGGCGCACAGCTCACCCTGGCCGGCCTCGAACACCTGGCGAGCCAGGACATCGCGGCCGGCATGCTGTACGTCGACGCCGATAACACCACCGCGGTCACCATGTACGAGCGGCTCGGTTTCACGATCCATTCGACGAACGGCGCGTTCGTCACCGACATCGCTGCAACAGGAGCAACGCCGACGTGACCAGCACCGCCGACGGACTGTCGACCATCGCCGACGAGGAACTGCCGCGTTGGAGCGTCGCCGACGTGCACGAGTCGCTCGACGCCCGGTCGTTCACCGACGCCCTCGAACAGGCCGGCGCCGACGCCGACCGATTGGTGGCGTTGTTCGACGAACTCGACATCCGCGCCACATCGGTTCGACCCGCCACCACCGCCGATGGCGCGGCTGCCGATCGCGCTCTTCGCGAGCTGAACCGGGTCACCGACGACGCCAGCCTGCTGCGCATCTACGTGTACGCCGCCGTGGCCACCGACTCGCGTGACGAGCGCGCGCAGGCCGTGTTCAGCGAGACCCGCCAGCTCGAGGCCACGTTGCGGCCGCTGTCGTCGCGTCTGGCCGACTGGGTGGCGTCGCTCGACGTCGACGACCTCGCCGCGGTGAGCGACGAAGTTCGCGATCACCTGGGCCCGTTGCGTCGGCTCGCCGCCCGGGCCGAGCACCAGATGACCGAACCCGAAGAGCATCTCGCTGCCGAACTGTCGCTCACCGGTTCGTCGGCGTGGGGTCGCCTGCATGCCGACCTGACGTCGCAGCTGACAACTGAGGTCGAGCTGCCGGACGGCCTACGAACGCTGCCGATGCCCGCCGTGCGGGGCCTGGCCACCGACCCCGATCCGGCCGTGCGACGGGCCGCCTACCAGGCCGAACTCCTTGCGTGGCCGACCATCGAGATGCCAGTGGCCGCTGCGATGAATGCGATCAAGGGCGAGGCGGTCGCCCTCAACCGTCGTCGCCATTGGACAACCCCGGTCGATGCGTCGCTGTTCGCGAACAGCGTGAGCCCAGCGACCTTCGAGGCGATGCAGGCGGCCGTCGTCGCGTCGTTGCCCGATCTGCGCCGCTGGATGCGCACCAAAGCGGTGCTCCATGGTCACGCGGCCGACCGGGGTCTGCCGTGGTGGGATCTCGTCGCTCCCCTTCCGTCGGCGTCGGGCACGGTGTCATGGTCCGAGGGGGTCGATGTCGTCCGACAGGCCTTCGGCGACTTCAGCAGCACCCTCGGCGGTCTGGTCGATCGGGCAATCGACGAGCAGTGGATCGACGCCGAACCGCGTGACGGCAAGTCCGGCGGCGCATTCTGCGCCCGCTTCGTCGACGACCGCTCACTCGTGTTGCTCAACTGGGCGGGTTCGCCCGACTCGACGCAGACCACTGCGCACGAACTCGGTCACGCGTATCACAACACCACGTTGGCCGGTCGCACCGCACTCCAGCGCCAACTGCCGATGGCGTTGGCCGAGACCGCCAGCATCTTCTGCGAGACGCTCGTGGTCGAGGCCGGCCTGGCCCGGCTCGACGGCGCCGAACGCCTCGCGCAGCTCGACGTCGACCTGGGCGGCACCAACCAGGTCATCGTCGACATCCACTCGAGATTCCTGTTCGAGACCGACATGTTCGCCCGCCGGGCACGGCGAACGCTCAGCGCCTCCGAATTGTGCGAGATGATGACCACCGCACAGGCCGAGGCATACGGTGACGGGCTCGACCAGTCGACGGCGCATCCGTACATGTGGCTCCTCAAGCCCCACTACTACGGCTCGCACTTCTACAACTGGCCCTACACCTACGGGTTGCTCTTCGGGCTGGGCCTGTTCGCCCGCTACCAGGAGGACGCCGAGCGCTTCCGCGCCGGCTACGACGATCTGCTGTCGCGTGCCGGGATGGACACGGCTGAGGAACTCGGTGCCTTGTTCGGCCTCGACGTCACCGACGAGGCGTTCTGGACGGCGAGCCTCGACGTGGTTCGTGGCCGCATCGACGACTACGTGGGCCTGGCCTCGACGCTCGCATGACCTCGACCCTGTACGACCTGACCCGCGACGAACTGTCCGCCGTGCTCGACGGTGAGCCCCGGTACCGACTCGACCAGTTGTGGGACGGGCTGTACACACAGCTCGCCGATCCCGTCGACATCACCAATCTGCCCAGAGCGTTGCGGGGGCGCCTCGACAGCGAGCTCCCCAACGCACTGACGTTGGTGACCGAGTCGGTGAGCGACCGCGGCGACACGGTGAAGTTCCTGTGGGAACTCGACGGCGGGAGCCGCGTCGAGACCGTGCTGATGCTGTATGCCGACCGGGCAACGGTCTGCGTGAGCAGCCAAGCGGGCTGCGCCATGGCCTGCGGTTTCTGCGCCACCGGCCAGGCCGGATTCACTCGGCACCTCACGGTGGGCGAGATCGTCGAACAGGTCGTGCGGGCGTCGCAGCGGGCGAGGCAGGCCGACCGGCGGGTCAGCAACATCGTGTTCATGGGCATGGGCGAGCCGATGGCCAACCTCGACCCGGTGTGGGCGGCGACCGAGCGCTTCCACCGCGATCTGGGGCTGTCGGCGCGCCACATCACCATCTCCACCGTCGGCATCATCCCCGGTATCCGGTCGCTGGCCACTCGCCCGTTGCCGGTGAACCTCGCGGTGTCGCTCCACGCGGCCAACGACACCTTGCGCGACGAACTGGTCCCGATCAACCGTCGCTATCCGATCGCTGCGCTGATGGACGCCTGCGAGGACTACCTCGACGCGAAGCACCGCCGGGTCAGTTTCGAATGGGCGATGATCGACGGGGTCAACGACCGCGACTCGGACGCCCGCGAACTCGCGGTGCTGTGTCGACGCCTCAGCCCACACGCCCACGTGAACCTGATCCCGCTGAATCCGACCCCTGGGTATCCGACCACCGGCACTCCGTTACGTCGGGTCGAGGAGTTCCGCGACCTCCTCGAATCGCTCGGGGCCAACGCGACGGTTCGCCGCAACCGCGGCACCGACATCGACGCCGCGTGCGGACAACTTGCCGCCGGCCAACCGGTCACGGTCAAGCTCGACCGGAAACAGCTCAGTCGCTCAGTGACAGCTCCTCGTTGAGGTATTCGTCGCGACACTTGGCGCGCTGAAGCTTGCCGCTGGACGTCTTCGGCAGCGTGCCAGGGGTGACCAACATGACGTCACGCGGTGGGAGGCCACACACTTCAAGGGTGCGGTGGTGGATGCGGGAGCGGATCTCGTCGTGTCCACCGGAAGTGTCGCTGACACGAACCTCGGCCACCACGACCACACTCTCCTTGCCCTTGTAGCCATCCATCCCGAACGCGATGACGTTGCCGGCGCGCACGCCGTCGAGCGGACCGACCGCACGTTCGATGTCCTCGGGGAACACGTTGCGACCACCGACGATGATCACGTCCTTGATGCGTCCACACAGCACCAGTTCGCCGTCGAGGAGATAGGCGAGGTCACCGGTGCACAACCACCCGTCGCGGAACAGCGCCGCGGTCGCATCGGGACGCTTGTAGTAGCCGGGTGTGACCGACGTGCCGCGCAGCAGCAGTTCGCCGACGTGACGTTCGGGAAGCTCCTCGTAGTTGTCGGGGTCGACCACCTTCATCTCCAGGCCGGGGACCGCCTTGCCGAGCAGCGGCAGACGACGAGCAGCGAGGTGGAGTTCGTTCTCGTCGCTGATCTCGACGGGTTTCGCTACCCGTTGAGTTTCGAGCACGATGCGGTCGACGGTGTCGGTGCGCAGTCCGCGGCCCCGCGGCGGGAACGATCCGGCGATGGCGACCTCGGCCATGCCGAACGCCGGGAACACGCCGCCGGGTGTGAAGCCGAAGCGTGACGCCTCCGCCACGAACCCCTCGACGGCGTTGGGGTCGACGGGCTCGGCACCCGACAACGCCACGGTGAGCGGCGACAGATCGAGGTTCTTCATGCGCTTGAGCGCACGGGTGGCGAGCACCCACGAGAAGTTCGGCCCCGCCGTTGCGGTGGCGCCGTAGTCGGAGAGCCACTGCATCCAGTTGCCCGGGTGCGCCAGGAAGTCCTGCGGCGCCGCCTGCACCAGTTCGATGCCCTTGGTCATCGGCAATGCGAGGAACCCGACGAGACCCATGTCGTGATACAGCGGCAACCACGACACCATCACGTCGGCCGAGGTCAGCTCCGCAGCCTGCTCGATGGCGTCGATGTTCGCGCTGAGCACCCGATCGGGGATCATGACACCCTTGGGTTCGCTGGTGGATCCGCTCGTGTACTGCAAGATCACGAGACGTTCCGGATCGTGCGGCGGGATCTCGAGGGCGTCACCGACTGGAACGTTCGCGGCGCCAGGCATCACCGCCTTCATCGGCAGGATCGGTGGATCGCCGTCGGCGGCGACGTAGAAGTCGGCGAGTAGGTCGTCGATCAGCACGAGCTTGGCGTCGCCGTGGCGGATTCGACCGCGTGTGCTGTCGATGAACACCTCGAGCGATCCCATCCGCATCGGCAGTGGCAGCACCATCGATGCGATGCCCGCCATCCAGCAGCCACGGATGATCGTGATCAGTTCTCGACTGGTCGGCCCGAGGATGGCGACATGGTCGCCGGGAACGAGTCCTCGGGCCTGCAGGGCGGCACCCACCGCTCGTGCGTCGTCGTGGAGCTCGCGCCAGCTCACGCTGACCGGGCCGGTTTCGCTGGTCATCGACGATCCAACGAAGGTGACACCTGCGTCCGAATCGGCAGCCGCTTCGAGGCGTTCGATGGTCGACAGCGACATGGTTTCGCTCATCCGGTCAAGGCTAGTTGCTGCTGCCGGCACCACCCGGATGCACTGCGCCGCTGGTCTCCGACGCGACGATGGGACGACTGCACGTGCAGTCGTCCCATCGTCGGTGGTGTCAGACACCCGAGCCGGTCAGACCGGCGAGATGATCAGAGGAGGCCCTGCTCGGTGAGGTACTCCTCGGCGACCGCACGGGGGTCTTCGCCGTCGGCGGAGACCTTACGGTTCAGTTCAGCCATCGTGTCACCGTCGAGACCGGCGAAGATGGTGTCGGCGAGCGCCTCGAAAGCCTCGGGGGCCTGCTGGAACACGCTGTCCGGCATCGTCATCGAGACGTTGTAGAGGATGTTCACACCAGGATCCTCGACGACGTCGAGGCCGAGCGCCGGGATACGGCCGTCGGTGGTGTAGATCTCACCGAAGGTACAGCTGCCGGTTGCGGTCTCGTCGTAGATCACGCCGGTGTCCATGATCCGGTCCTGACCGTCGGGGATCGCAAGGCCGGTTGCCTGCTCGAGCAGCACGAGGCCATCGGGGCGGTTCGGGTACTCGATCTCCATGCAGACGGTGGCGTCGGCGTTCTCGTTGACGTACTCCATCATGCCTTGCAGGTCGAGACCAGCAGCCGGCGAGTCGCCGGCGGTGGCGAAACCGTAGGTGTTGTTGAACGGCGACACGCCGAGCCAACGGATGTCGTTCTCGGCGAGATCCATGGCGCAGACACCGTTGGTGAGTTCGATCGTGTCGAAGCTCGGCTCTTCCTGTGCAAGGTGCACGGCCCAACCAGAGCCGTTGTACTCGAAGTACATGTCGATCTCGTTGCTGAGCAACGCGTCACGGTTCACGACGGTGCCACCGAGGTTGGTGGAGTCGGTGACGCTGGCACCGCCGGCCTCGAGGCCGACGATCGCGAGTTGGCCCAGCACGAGCTGCTCGACGAAGTCCTTCGAGCCGACATTGATGTCGAGGCCGCTGAAGTCGAGTTCCGTCAACGAGGCAACCGAGTTGTCGTCGTTGTTGGCGGTGTCGCACTCCCCGGCGGTCATGGCGCCGTCGTCATCACCGGCGTCGGTGCCGTCGGTCGTGACGCCGCCACCACCACCACCACCGTCGCTGCTGCTGCTGTCGTCGTCGCTCCCGCACGCGCCGGCCACGAGGGCAACGGCGGCGAGGGCAGCCACGATCTTCATGGTTGGACTCTTGATTCTCATCAATATTTCTGGCTCTCCTGTTGTTTGTGTGGGTCACGCGGCGAGGTTTCGGCCGGGGAGGTCGGGTCGGTGTCCGCCGAGTGAGAGCATCGCGAGGGCGATGAGTGCGTCGGGTGATTTGAAGCCGTAGGCCATCCGGGTGAGAACCCGAATTTTGGTGTTGGTCGACTCGATCAGCGCGTTGGAAAGGCCGTGTTCGAGTGAGGCTTCGATCTCGGGTCGGTGTCGTTTGATCTTGCGGCCGAGTTCGACGAATACTGGGATCCGGCATCGTTGCGCCCATTTCAGCCATCGGTCGAGGGCGGTCTTGCCGGCGTCACCTTTGATCTGGAACACGAACCGCAACCCTTCCTTGAGCAAGTATCCGCGGTGCAAACGGGGATCAACTTTGGCGACCCAGGCAAGCTTGGCTTGCTGATGCTCGGTGAGATTGTCGTTGTTCTTCCACAACGTGTAACGCGATCCTTTGAGCGCCTCAGCGCGCTCGGTCGCAGGGCGTGGCGGCGCATCAGCAGCAGGACGTCCCCGACCCCGTTTCGGCTCCAACCGGGCAGCTTTGCGGGCCTCGTTCCATGCGTCACGACGCAGTCGATCGAGTGCGTCAGTGGCCCAAGCCACCACATGGAACGCGTCAGCGCAACGGATTGCCTGCGGGCAATGCTCAACGATCGATTTCGCGATCCAGGGTGCAGCATCAGCAGACGTATGGGTGATCAACCCACACCGCTCGGGCCCGAGCAGCACGAAGAACTTGTCGAGGGTGGCCTTGTCACGCCCGACAGCTGCCCACAACAAGTTGCCAGTGTCGTGATCGACCACGATCGTCAAGTACTTGTGGCCACGCTTGTAGGAGATCTCATCGATCCCGATCCGGGTGACCCCGGCCAGGCGATCCACCCGGGCATCGATGTCAGCATGAATCCGAGCGATGATCGTGCCGACGGTGCGCCACTCGATACGCAGCAACGCACAAATCGCTGACTTCGACGTCGCGCACGCCAACCAGCCAACAGTGTCTTCGAAATCGCGGGTGAACCTCGACCCATGCCGCGCCCACGGCACCCGGGTTGCAACGACACCATGATCGCGACACGACACCCGATACATCTCAGCTTCCAAGAACACTCGGATCGTGCCGAGATCCAGACCCCGCCACCGGCGCGGACCCGACACCGTCGAGCGGCCCTGGTCATAGCCCGGCGAACGTCGACCACACACCCCACAACGCCCGCGCGAGTTGCGCCGCTGACGCACCGTTGCGATGAGTTCTTCAGCGTCGGGATCGAACTCGACCGTGTCGATCACCACCGATCTCCCGAATGCTGCCAACCCCAACACATGACGCCATAGTTTCTTCACAGAAGCCGCTCCTTGTTCGTTCCGGACTCAACACCCAGGAACGTAGACGGGGAGCGGCTTCTGTGACCACACCCCTGTCATTTCCACCCACACAAACGACAGAAGAGCCTTGAATACTGGGGTTTCGCTCATCGCTCTACGACGGTGGAGTTCCTCGGCGACGCCGAGCCATCACGATCACGATCACGGCAGCGACCGCGCCCAAAGCAGCGAGCCCGAACAGTGCGGGGACGATGATGCCGTCGTCTTGCTCATCGGAGCTTCCACCCGACGATTCGGCGGTGCCAGAATCCACGGTGGCCTCTGGCAGGGAACTCGCCACCGAGTCGGGCGGCAGGGTTGTTGCCGGGACCCCTCGCTGTGTCAGCACCTGGGCCATTGCGTCGAACGCCGGCTTGGCGACATCGTTCTGATCGAACCAGAGTGCGCCGCCGAACACGCCCCCGGTTTCCGCCGGGATGGGTGAGAAGCGGTCGGTGATCCCCCATGTGACGAACGTGTCACACCCGGAGGCATCAGCGCACGCTGCCAACGCGTCGGCGTACACCGTGGCCTGGAATTCGAGGCTCTCGCTGCTACCGATCTCGGTCACGGGGAGCGGCACGTCGAACTCGGTCACTGCCCACAACAATCCCAATTCGCCGACCCACGAGGTCAGTTGTGTGAAGTCAGCGGGATCGGGCGAGAAGAGGTGCGATTGGAATCCGATCCCATCGATCGGGGTTCCGTCGGCGACCAACGTGGCGATCCGATCGCGGATGCCGACGCACTTGGGTACGGCGTCGCAGGTCGAGCGTTCGGCGTTGGCGCCCGGCACGATGGCGACGCCGGACTCGACTGCGTCTTGAGTGATGGCGAGATCGTCGTAGAAGTCGTCGTAGAACAGCAGAGCGTCCGGATCGGCGGCGCGGGCTGCCTCGAACGCGAGGCGCACGTAGTCGTCGCCGATCACCTGCTGCCAGATCGTCGGACGAGGGGTGCCGTCGGGGAGGAAAGCGTCGCCGACCACGTCCCATTGGATGATCACACCTGGGTTCCGGTCGCGAGAATGGTCGACCACTTCGGTCACGTGGTCGCGCAGCACCTGACTCAACGTGTCAGCGGTCCAACTCGCAGCGCCCACCCAGGCGGGGACCGATCCGTCGATCAGTTCGTGGCCGCGCACGGCCATGTCGTTCTCGACGGCGAAGTCGACGACGGCGTCGACCCGGGTGAAGTCGAACACCCCGGGTTCGGGCTGCACCATTGCCATCGACAGGTCGCCACGCGTGGACACGAGATTGACGTGATCGGCGAGCAATCGGCGATAGGCCGGATCGCCGAGGGCCTCGGTGTCGATGGCGGCACCGAGGGTGATACCAGCGTCGTCGGCGAGTGGGCGGAGCGCAACCGACTGGGTGCGGCCAACCATGGGGACCATGGTCGCGACAACCGTCAGCAGCAGCACGAACAGCGTCGAAGCGGGCCGGAGCAACACACATCGGTGGGGAGGGAGAGCGAGATGCAGCGTCATGGGAACGACTCGACGGTAGTTGCCGTGCCATGTGGCGGGCGCGCACCTCGCTCGGAAACCGGGTGCCATCGCGCACGCTGCGGCGGGTAGCCTGGGCCCAGGATCCACTCACGTATGGCAACCAGCACCCCCACCACGACCGTCGTCGTTCCCGGCACCCACGTGATGACCGCTCTGGTCGGGCCACGGGATCAGAATCTGCGCCAGATCGAGCAGCGATTCCCGTCGACACGAATCAGCGTGCGCGGCAACGAAGTTCGCATCTCGGGTGACGATGCAGCCGACGTCGTCACGGTGTCGAACCTGTTCGAGGAGCTCTCGACACTCTTGCAGGCGGGGCAGCAACTCGACGACGTCACGCTCGAACGAGTGATGACCATGGTGGGCGCGAGCGAACGGCCCAGCGAGATCCTCGGTCATCAGGTGCTGCGCGGCGCCAAGGGGCGCCAGGTGAAGCCGAAGACCGCCGGGCAGAAGCGCTACATCGACGCGATCGCCGAGAACGTGATCACGTTCGGGCTCGGCCCTGCCGGCACCGGCAAGTCGTGGCTCGCCGTGGCGATGGCGGTGCGGGCGCTGCAGGCCAAAGAGGTCCAGCGCATCATCCTCACTCGTCCGGCGGTCGAGGCCGGCGAGCGACTGGGTTTTCTGCCCGGTGACCTGATGGCGAAGATCGATCCCTACCTGCGCCCGCTGTACGACGCCCTGTACGACATGCTCGATCCCGATGCCGTGCAGCGCCTGCTGGAACGTCAGGTCATCGAAGTCGCGCCGCTCGCGTTCATGCGAGGCCGCACGCTGAACAGCAGTTTCATCATCCTCGACGAGGCGCAGAACACCTCGCCCGAGCAGATGAAGATGTTCCTCACCCGCATCGGGTTCGGCTCGCGAGTCGTCATCACCGGCGACACCACGCAGGTCGACGTGCCCACCGGCAAGAGCGGTCTGGCCGGTCTCGAGAAGATCCTCGTCGGGATCGACGGCCTCGCGTTCGTCAAGCTCACCGGGGCTGACGTCGTTCGGCACAAGATCGTCGCGGACATCGTGGCGGCGTACGAGCAGCAGGACGCCCGACTGGCCGAAGGCCGAGCAAGCGGTTGATGCACGATCTGTTCGGCCCACAGCGATGACGGCCCCAGCACCGATCGTGGTGGCCGCCGACGAGCGAAGCGTCGACGATTCGCCAGCCGTGGCCGTCGACGTCGGCCGCTGGCAGCGCCTGGCCCTCGACGTGCTGACCGACCACGAGGTGATCGGCGAGCTCACGTTGACCTTCATCGATCGTGACGACATCACCGAACTCAACGCCGAGCACATGGGCAACGCTGGTCCCACCGACGTGTTGTCGTTCCCGATGGACGACGAGCCGCTCGAAGGCGTTCCGACATTGCTCGGCGACGTGGTGATCAGCCCAGCCGTCGCCAACGGACAGTTCGCCGATCATGCGGGCAGCCTCGACGACGAATTGGCGCTGCTGGTGGTCCACGGCATCTTGCACGTGCTCGGCCACGACCACGCCGAACCCGGCGAGACCGCGGCCATGCGAACGTGTGAGCTCGACCTCCTCGAACGGTTCCACTGGCTCGGCCCAGCTCCGGCTGGCTTCCGCCAGACCCACGAGTGAGAACCGCTACGGTGTCGGGCCGCACCACTAAGTTGCGGTTGTGACCTGGCCCACCGGACCACCTCCGATGCCGCCGTCAGGCTGGTACGACGACCCCGAGCAACCGTTCATGTGGCGCTACTGGGACGGCGCATCCTGGACCGACCACCGCGCCCAGAAGTGGACACCACCGGTGCGTGACCCGAAGTCGTTCTCCGCATGGTTCGAGCGGTCGTTCGCCTGCGTCAAGGTGGCACTGCGGCAAGTCGGACTCCTGCTGTTGGCGCTGTGGGCCGTGGCGTCGCTGCTGACATTCCTCGCCGGTGTGGTGCTGCTCACCAGCGCCGACGGCCGAGAACTGCGGGATCTGCTCGGTTTCGACGCGGGATTCGGCACCTCGAACACGCTGACCGACTCGCAGGCAGACCGTGCGCTCGACCTGTTCGGTGACCTGTTCGTCGCTGCCATCCCGTGGATCATCGTCGTTGTCGTCGTGTATGCGTCCGTGAGTGCGTGGTCGTGGGCGATCGTCGCTCGCGTCACCGCGCACCATCTCGTCGAGTCGAACCCTGATGGCGAGCAGTTTCCAGCAATGCGCGTCGAGTCCAGTGGCGAGGTCGCCGGAGCATCGTTGCGTCGGGTTCCCGCGGTGATCGGCTCGTCGCTGATGTTCGGGCTGGTCTTTCTCGGTCTGACGGTGGTCGCGACCCTGCCGATTACACTGATGGCCGCGCTCGACCTCGGGACAGCGGCGATCGTCCTGACCTCGTTGTTCGTGATCGTCGCTGCGGTCGTGCTCGGTGCATGGATGTGGGGTCGGTTCCTGCTCGCCCCCGTGATCGCCGCGATTGGCGGGTACGGCGTCGGCTTGCGTCGCAGCTGGACGCTCACCAACGACCGGTTCTGGTACGTCGTCGGGAGGGTTCTCATCGCGTTCCTGATCGCCGGAGTACTCGGGCAGGCGGTGAACCTGATCACCAATTTCGGGTTCTTCCTCGACGTCGTCGTGCTGTTGGCGATCTCACTGGTGCTGCAGACGGTGGTGTCGGTGATCAGCACGATCATCCAGGTGTCGGCAATGGTGGAGGTACTCGACCAACTCGACGCCCTCGATCGCCCCGATGATGTCAACGACCTCCATCGTCGATTCCTCGCCCAGCGCTGACCGGTTCGTCGAGCGGTGCGGAACCCGCGTAGCTTCGGCCTCCATGGAGATCTCACTGGACGGCAAGGTCGCGTTGGTCACCGGCGCCTCGAAGGGCATCGGCAAGGCGATCGCTGCATCGCTGTCGGCTTCGGGCGCCAAGGTGATGATCAACAGCCGCAAGCAGGACCAGCTCGAAGCGGCTCGCGCCGAGATGACCGGCGATGTGGAGATCTTCGCCGCCAATGCCGGTGACGCCGACGCCGGCGAACGGGCGGTGAGCGCCACGATCGAACGCTTCGGCGGGCTCGACATCCTCGTGAACAACGCCGCGACCAACCCCTACTACGGTCGAACACTCGACGTCGACAAGGGCCGCTACGACAAGACGTTCCAGGTCAACCTCGAGGCGCCGCTGCTGTGGAGCAAGGCTGCCTGGGAGCAGTCGTTCAAGGAGCGACCGGGCACCATCATCAACATCGCGTCGGTCGGTGGACTGCGCGCCGATGGAGGTGGTCTCGGCATCTACAACCTCACCAAGGCGGCGCTCATCCACATGACCCGTCAGTTGGCCTCCGAACTCGGTCCGACCCGCGTGGTCGGTATCGCTCCTGGCCTCGTGGTCACCGACTTCGCGCAGGTATTGGTCGACAACTTCGGTGAGCAACTGGCGGCCCGTATGCCGCTGAAGCGCCTCGGTGATCCGCAGGACATCGCCAACCTGGCGACCTTCCTCGCGAGTGATCTGTCGAGTTGGATCACCGGCGAGACCTACGTGATCGACGGCGGCGCCGGCGTAGCAGCCGGCTGACCCGCCATCCCCCTCCGAACCCCCTCCCGAAAAATCCCGCTGGCGTTGCGCTCAGCGCAACGCAGACGCGTCATTTCGGGTTTGTTCGTCGGGAGTCACTGAAATGGCGCGCTGGCGTTGCGCTGAGCGCAACGCTCACGCAATTTTTCGGTCAGGTGTGGGGGGAACGGCGGAGTTTGCCGAGGGAGGTGCGGGGGAGTGACTCGACGAAGGCGAGGCGTTTGGGGGCCATGTAAGCGGGATGGTGCGCTTTGACGTGAGCGCGGATCGAGGCGAGGGTTGGCGGATCGTCGACGGGGACGATCAGAGCTTCGACGAGCTGGCCCCACTCGGGATCGTCGACGCCACGAACCATCACGTCGGCTACGCCGGGATGGTCGGCGAGGGCAGCTTCGACTGCTTCGGGCCACACGTTCTCGCCGCCGGTGATGATGAGGTCGCCGCGCCGGCCGGCAACGTGCAGCTGGCCGTCAGGGAGCCAGACTCCGAGATCACCGGTGGCGAACCAACCAGCGGCGTCGAGCGGAGTCGTGCCGTCGCGGTAGCAGCGCAGCAGCATCGGGGCCCGGAGTCGGATTTCGCCGTCGGGCGTGATGTCGACCTCGACATCGTCGAGTGGTACGCCGTCGTAGACGACGCCGCTGCCGGTCTCGGTCATGCCGTAGGTGGTCACACAGTTGGCGGGACGATCGTCGGGTGGGCGACTGCCCCCGAGCACGATCGTTCGGAAGCGAGACGGGTCGATGCGGTTGAGGACCGTCGCCACGAGCGACACGAGCGTGGCGCCGACGTCCTCGACTGCGGCGGCGTCGAAGCCGGGCAGCACGGTGAGTCGGGTTCCGGTGTGGAGCGCCCGGGTGACCACCGACAGCCCGCCGACGTGTGACAGCGGGAGACACGCCAGCCAGTGATCATCGGCATCGACGTGGAGCCGCTCGCTGGTCGCCCATGCCGATGCAGCAACTGCGTCGTGGGTCAGCACGACCCCCTTCGGGGCGCCCGTCGACCCGCTGGTGGCCACGACGAGAGCGTCGCCGGACTCGACCTCGGCACCCACCCGCATCGCCGCGCACAGATCGCGTTTGGCTGCGGCCGGGAGACGTTGGTCCACCGGGAACGCGGCATCACCGGCGTCCCAGACACGACGCAACTCGTCGACGAATCGAGGGCCGCCTGGCAGATCGATGACGACGAGACGGCTCACGCAGTGATCGGGTCGATGGGGGTGATCGTGCCGACGAGCGACTCGATCTCGGCCGCCACGGTGAGGCATCGCAGGTCGGTGAAATGGTCCCCCATCACCTGCACGCCGACCGGGAGGCCATCCACGACGCCCGCAGGGGTCACCACCGACGGCGTTCCGAGCAGGTTCGACGGCAGGACCGGTCGGATGGTGTCGGTCATCATCTCCACGCCGGTATCGGTATCGAGGTCGGCGCCCGGTGCGAAGGCGCGCTGGGCCCAGGTCGGAGAGAGCAGCACGGGATACTCCTGGTGGAACGCCGCCCACTGGCGCATCAGTGCGTACCGCTCGGCGTGCATGAGGTGCGTGTCGGGGATCAGGGTGGGTCCGGACGATTCGTCGAACATCGTCAGCAGTGCCAACGCGTCGGGCCCGAGCACGAGCGGGAGGAGATCCTTCTGGGCGCGGATGTCGTCGATCATCAGCATCCGCCAGAGACCCACCGTGCGTTCGTAGTTCGGAGGTGTTGCTTCGACGATGTCGTGACCGGCGTCGGCGAGGAGGTCGGCGACCGAACGGATCGCACCAGCGATGCCGGCATCGGTGGTGCCGCCAGGGGGATCCGCCATCACGGCGATTCGGAGACGCTCGCCGGGTGCTGCATCCGTGAGCGTTGCTGTGACGCTGCGCGGGTCGCGCCAGTGCTGCCCGGCAAGGATCTCGAGGCCGGCCCGGACGTCGGCGACGCTTCGGGCCATCGGACCTTCCACGACCATGAGCTGGGATGACAGCGTCATGTCCTCGGGTGGGACCACCGTGGCCATCGGGATCACGCCGACGGTGGGCTTGAGCGACGAGATGCCGCAGCAGTGCGCCGGATTTCGCAGCGAGCCGCCGATGTCGTTGCCGAGCCCGATGGGACTCATCCCCGATGCGATCGCTGCGCCTTCGCCGCCGCTGGACCCCCCGGCGGTGACCTCGGGATTCCACGGGTTGCGGGTTGGCCCGTGGAGCTGCGAGTCGGTGTGCACCCGCAGTCCGAAGTCGGGCAGGTTCGTGCGGGCGAACGGGATCGCACCGGCGGCACGCATCCGTTCGACCGTCGGAGAGTCGATGGTGGCAATGGCGTCGGCCAACGCCGTGACGCCCTGGGTGGTCGGGGTCCCGGCGAGGTCGATGTTCTCCTTGACCGTGCAGGGAACGCCGTGCAGGCGACCGAGTTCGCCACCAGCGGCCACGGCCGCGTCAGCGGCGTCGGCCGCACTGCGCGCTTCGTCGGTGAGGAGCCGCACGATGGCGTTGAGCGCGCCGTTGCATTCGTCGACGCGGGCCAGATGAGCTTCGAGCACTTCACGACTCGACACCTCCCTGGTACGGATCCGATCAGCGAGTTCGAGTGCACCGAGTTGCCACAGCTCTGTCATGGCCCCATCATGGCGCACACATGAATCGTTGGATCACCGGGGCGCGGCCCCGGACGTTGCCCGCAGCGGTGGTGCCCGTCGCCGTCGGTGCTGCTGCGGCTGCCGCTGCTGTCGGCGGACCCACGGATGTCGTGTGGTGGCGCGTCGGCGCTGCGCTCGTCGTGAGCCTGATGCTCCAGGTCGGTGTGAACTACGCCAACGACTACAGCGACGGCGTGCGAGGCACCGACGACGTTCGTGTCGGCCCGACCCGGCTGGTGGCGAGTGGTCTCGCCAGCCCCTCCGCGGTGAAGCGGGCGGCGCTGTTGTCGTTCGGGGTCGCAGCGGTCGCCGGGCTGACGGTTGCGTTGTCGACGTCGTTCGTGCTGCTCATCGTCGGTGTGGCAGCGATCGCAGCCGGCTGGTTCTACACCGGTGGACCCAAGCCGTACGGCTACCTCGGGCTGGGTGAGGTGTTCGTGTTCGTGTTCTTCGGGCTGGTCGCCACGGGCGGCACCACGTACGCAGCGATCGAATCGGTCACCGCGCTGTCGCTGGTGATGGGGTGCGCGGTCGGTGCGTTGGCGTGTGCGCTGCTGGTGATCAACAACCTTCGTGACATCCCCACCGATCGCGAGGTCGGCAAGAAGACATTGGCCGTTCGCCTCGGCGATCAGCGCACGAGGTGGTTCTACGTCGCGTTGATCGGGGCCGCATTCGCACTCTGCGCCGTCGGCGCGATCTGGCGGGTTCCGGTCCTTCTCGGTCTGCTCGCTGCCCCGCTGGCGATCCGACCGATCCGTTCGGTGTTGGGAGACGCCGCGGGTGGAGCGCTGATCCCGGTGCTCGGCGAAACCGGCAAGCTGCAACTCGCCTGGGGCCTGCTGGTCACCGTCGGCCTCGTCCTGTAGCGGATCACATCAGGGGTCAGACCCGCGATGTGATCCGATCCACCCATGACGTGATCGCTTCGATGGTGGCGTCGGGTTGTTCGAGATGGACGCTGTGGCCGGCACCGGTCACGACGACGAGTTCGGCGTCGGGGAGGCCGTCGACCAGGCGTTGACCCGATTCGGTGAACTTCGCGTCACGCTCGCCGACGAGCACGAGGACGGGGCATTCGATCTCGCCGAGGCGGTCCCACAGCGGCGACTGTGTCCCGGTTCCCGTCGAGCGGAGGCTGGCGGCCAATCCCGCTGGGGTGTTGCGGCGACGATCGGAGCGTTGTGCTGTTGCCTCGGTGAGACCGACGAACAGCGGGTTGCGCAGCCACTCGTCGATGAAGGTCGGCACACCGATTTCCTCGATGCGGTCTGCGAGACGTTCGTCGGCCAGCCGCCGAGCCGCACGCTCGTCGGGGTCGTCGATACCCGCCGTTGCGCCGATCAGGATCAGCCGTTGCACGGCATCGGGACGAGCGAGCGCTGCGTGCAGCGACACCCGTCCGCCCATCGAGTAGCCGACGTAGGTGCCGACACCTCCGGCCTCGACGAGCCGATCGGCGCTCGTCCACAGATGGGAATCGGGCGGGGGAGGAGCATCACCGTGGCCCGGCAGGTCGATGGCGAACGTCTCCGCCTCGGGCAGCCGGGCACGAAGGAGCCGTTCGAACGTCTCCCACGACCTGGCGGTCTGCGTGAAACCGTGGGCGAGTGCGAAGCGATGCGGGCCAGCGTCGGCGTGGGGCATCAGGCCTGCTCGGCGACCGCCTGGTCGGCCATCTTGCGCAACATCTGGGCGAACGTCTCGGGTTCCTGTGCGCCGGGGATCGCCCAGCGACCGTTGACCACATAAGTCGGCACCGCGGTGATTCCGTTGTCGGCGGCCACGTCGAGTTCGGCTCGCACCTCGTCGGTACCGCGCCCGGACGCCAGGAACTCGTGTACGTCGTTGCGGTCGAAGCCGATCTCACCAGCGCAGTCGGCCAGCACGTCGGGGTCGCCGATGTTCAACCCGTCGTGGAAGTACGCCCTCAGCAGCCGCTCTTTCATCGTGTCCTGCGCGACCGGCGACTCGGGCTTGCCGGCCAACCAGATCAGCCGGTGGGAGAGCAGGGTGTTCGCCCGCAGTGCACGGTCCATCCGGAACTCGAGGCCGACCTCGGCGGCGCGTTCGGACACGTTGGCGATGATCGCCTCCGCACGCTCCTGGCCCCCGAACTTCTTGGCGTACGCCTCGATCACCGGGCCGGCGGCTCCGGGTGCGGCAGTGGGGTCGAGTTGATACGGGTGATAGGACACGTCGAAGTTGACGTCGAGGCCTGCTTCGGCAAGTTCGGCTTCCACGAGCGCGAGGCCCGACGCGAATTTGCGCTTGCCGATGTAGCACCACGGACACACCACGTCGGACCACACTTCGACGGTCACCGTCGGCCGTGTGGTGTCGTGGGTCGAGATCACCGTCATCTTCGACACGGTATGCGCCTATCGTCTGTGAACAATGGTCGGCGCCGCGGATCCACGCCCCGAGGACGTCCAAGCGACGTTCTGTGCAACGCTCGTCGACGAGTGGCTCTCGCTCGGTGTCCGGTACGCGGTGATCGCGCCGGGGTCTCGGTCGACACCGATGGCGTTGGCGCTCACCGACCGTCGCGAGATGCGCGTCCACGTGGTGCACGATGAACGATCGGCGGCATTCGTCGCACTCGGCCTCGGCGTCGATGGTGATCCGGCGTTGCTGCTGTGCACGAGCGGCACCGCTGCAGCGAACTTCTACCCGGCGGTGGTCGAAGCGGGACTTTCCGAGATCCCGATGATCGTGCTCACCGCCGACCGCCCCGAGGAACTTCGGGGCGTTGGCGCGCCGCAGACGATCGACCAGATCGATCTGTTCGGACGTCATGTCGCCTGGTCACGCGATCCCGGCGTTCCCGATGACGGCGAGCGAACGCTGTGGCGTGAACTCGCCGTCGACGCGTGGACGCACGCAGGAACAGGTCCGGTACAGCTCAACCTGGCGTTCCGCGAGCCGCTGCTCGGCACTGTCGGTGAACTGCCCGGCCGATCTGGCACTCAGCCTCGTGACCGGTCGACGACGTCCGGCGGTCGGCGGTCGGACCCGGTGCCATCGATCGATGTCGAACGTGGGCTGATCGTGGTCGGTGGCCGTCACGGCGTTGCGATCGACGACATTACGGCGCTGTCAGCGGCGACCGGCTGGCCCATTGTCGCCGACCCGATCTCGGGGATGCGCCACCTGCCCGATGCGATCTCGACGGTCGATGCGATGCTGCGCAGCGAACGGTTCGCAACCGAGCACCTACCCGGCGTCATCATCAGGGTGGGACGGCCTGCGGCGTCGAAGGTGCTCGCCCAGTGGACGAAGCGGGCGACGGACGCTGGCTCGACGCTCGTCCAGGTCGGTGGCCCCGGCGTGATCGACCCCGACCACAACGTTGCCGCCGTCGTGTCGATCGAGCAGCTCCTCGAAGCTGCATCGGACCGGGTGTCGGAGCCCGACGCCCGTTGGGCCGAGTCGTGGATCTCGGCTGACGTCGTCGCTGATCAGGTGATCGTCGACGTGCTCGTACGATTCGACGAACTGACTGAACCCGGCGTCGCCCGAACCGTGTCGGACACGATTCCCGACGACGTCGAACTCGTCGTCGCGTCGTCGATGCCCGTGCGCGATCTCGAATGGTTCGGGGGACGTCGTGCCCGGGCGCACGCCAACCGGGGCGCCAACGGCATCGACGGTGTGCTGGGAACTGCCCTCGGGCGAGCGCTCGCCGGCCGCACGACGTTCGTGCTGCTCGGCGATCTCGCCTTCGTCCACGACAGCAACGCACTCACAGCGCTCCACCGTCGCGATGTCGACCTGCGCATCGTGGTCGTCGACAACGACGGTGGCGGCATCTTCTCGTTCCTGCCGCAGGCAGCAGCGTTGTCCGAGGACCGGTTCGAGCAACTGTTCGGCACACCGCTCGGCGTCGACATCGTGGCGCTCGCGACGTCGTACGGGCTGGAGGCACGAACCGTGCTCGCGGTCGACGAACTCGTCGACCAGCTCGCCCAGCCTGGCCCGTGGGTGTGCTGCGTGCCGACCGATCGACGCCACAACGTCGAGGTCCACGCCGTGCTCCACGCTGCCGTCAGCACCGCCCTCGACGCCCGCTGAGTTGGTCGAGCCGGTCTGGTGTGAGCCGCCGACGCCCGATGCGAAACGTCGATGGCAACCTGTGAAGAGTGGGGTCTGGAGGCGGCCAGAAGGGTCGTCGTCGTGAGTTTCGGGCATCGTGTCTCCGTCAACCATTGATCCCCACGGAACTATGTGCTCGCGTGCCTGAACGACAACTCATTCGATCGAGCCCGATCTCATGTGCCGTTTCCGAGCGGGTCCGTCGGGCATCCTGCCCGTGGATATTGCGTGCTCTCCGCAGAGACGATCGGCCAGGCCGCCCACCGGGCCATCGTCCCAGCAGATGTCGCGCAGGTCAGGCGGTCCGGCTCTGGTCGAGTCGTCTTGTCGTATTCTTTTCGAATGATTCCAGACGTGTTACTCGTGGGCTGCGGCGACCTTGGCGCCGACATCGGATTGCGCCTTGCGGGACTGGGACATCGTGTGGTCGCCATCCGACGCAACGCCGCCCGTGTTCCACCGCCGCTCATTGGCGTGTCGGCCGACCTCACTCGTGAGGCTCCGAGCCTTCCGGACCTCGACCTGGGGCACCTCGTCATTGCTCTCTCTGCCAGCTCGCGCACCGAGGACGCCTACCGAGCCATCTACGTCAACGGGCTCGGGCGAGCATTGGATTCCCTCGACGAAAAGGGGCAGCGACCCTCAAGGGCCGTGTTGGTCTCCTCGACCCGTGTTTTCGGCACCAGCGACCCGAGCATCATCTGCACCGAAGACACCACCACCGAACCCAGCGACGGCCCCGCGCGGGTGCTCGTCGAAGCCGAACAGCTTTTCGCTTCTCGAGTCCCCCACGGCACGATCCTGCGACTGGCCGGTCTGTACGGCCGGGGGCCGGCACGCTTGGTTGACAAGGTCGCCAGGGGCGAGGTCACCGACCCGAATCGGTGGACGAACCGCATTCACCGCGAGGACGCTGCCGCAGCGGTGGTCCATCTGCTCACCCGACCGCAACCGCCGGGACCTCTGTACGTCGGTGCCGACAACGAA
>Ga0209390_10001399_pt1 | contig 46833 bp, 41 predicted proteins | sample BON01_FD_187212 | JGI IMG/M metagenome (GOLD analysis project Ga0209390, IMG submission 187212) | Freshwater microbial communities from Lake Bonney liftoff mats and glacier meltwater in Antarctica - BON-01 (SPAdes) (version 2) | ecosystem: Environmental > Aquatic > Freshwater > Ice > Glacier...
GGAACTTTCGTCAGCCGCAGCCTGAACACCCTTTGACAAACACAACCACCCGACTAAAGTCCCCAAACACCCGCTGACATCCCACTTAAAAGCCTCCAACTTTGGCTCCGCCTCCTCTGCCACCTTACCCCCCCCCACGCTAGCCGAGGGCAATCTACCCATGCTTAGCAGCCGAGGTAACGAGCCTCACTCTTCCCACCTGAAAAAATCAGAGCATCGTTACCTCGGCTGGTAAGGCGTTGCTCAACGCGTGCAATCATCGAGCTTGATGAAGGCGTTCGGAACCTGGTGGAGCAAGCACACGGACCTCGGCTTTGTAAGCCGCAGCTTGTGAACGAAATCGGGACCATGAATATAATTTGAACGATTCCCCATGGACCGGTTGGGAAATCTTGGAGTGCTCCGGCAGATCCCGCTGAGCGGGAGGCGACGGAGCTTTGGCGCGGACGGGAGGCTCCGGTGGTTTCAGTGCGCTTCGTGCGGTCGAAAGCGGTGTCGTCGCTGCGCTCTGCCACCGCAATCTAAGTTGCTGTCGCGCGTCGGACCGGGGCCTTCCTGCTCCACGCTTTCAAACCCAACCCAAGCTGCGGACGCGCATTGACGTTTGCCACCGACTCACTACGATGCTCCCATGCTTTCTCCCCTTACCAAATCCGCTGACCTGAATCGCCGCAACTTCATTGGCAACCTGTTGGTCGCCGGCGCGAGTTTCACAATCGTTGGATGTCGCACCGGTGGGCCGAGCAAGAACGCCGATGGCTGGATGCAACTCTACAATGGAAAGAACATCGACGGCTGGATCCCCAAGATTCGCTACTCCGCTGCGGGTGACAACTACGGCGACACCTTCCGCGTGGTCGACGGTTTCTTGACCGTTGCCTACGATCCAGCGGCCTACAAATCGTTCGATGAACGGTTTGGGCATTTGTTTTACGAACGCAGTTTTTCACATTATCGACTGCGCGTTGAATACCGGTTCATTGGCGAACAGGTCGCGGGCGGTCCGGGTTGGGCGATCCGGAACAGCGGACTGATGCTTCACGGACAAGAGCCGGACACGATGGCAGTCGATCAAGATTTTCCGGTCTCGATCGAAGCACAGTTGCTCGGTGGAAATGGCAAGGATCCGCGTACGACGATGAACCTTTGCACGCCGGGCACGAATGTCGTGATTGACGGCAAGCTCTACACCGCGCATTGCATCAATTCGAAATCGAAAACCTCTGCCGGAGAACAGTGGGTGACGGCTGAAGCCGAGGTGCAGGGAAGCGAATTCATCCGCCACTACGTGAATGGTGAAGAGGTTCTCTATTACGAAAAACCGCAACTTGATGAACGCGATGCAAACGCTAGGAAACTGATCGAGGCAGGCCACCCAAAGCTCATCAGCAGCGGGACCATCTCGCTGCAGTCTGAAAGTCATCCATTGCAGTTTCGCAAGGTGGAATTGATGGAGCTGGAGGCGTGAAACAACCTTCGCAGATCAGCCGCCGCGAGGCGTTGGCGGGAATTGCCTGCCTGGGAACGGCCGCCGCACTCAGTGGCTGCAGATCACCAAGGGTATCGGCAGATCGAACGGACAACCCGATCCTTCGCGAGAACAGAAAGTCCGGCACCCAGGACTGGATGCTCACCAATACCCGAGTGGATCCGGCGACTCGGTATCGCTGTCCGTGGATGGAGGGTTACTGTTCCCACACCAGCATTCGCTCTGGAGAGACACTTTCAATCTACGCGAGCGCGAACCCCGCGTCGGCTTTCACCTTGGACGTCTATCGGATGGGTTACTACGGCGGGTTGGGCGGCCGATTGATGAAAACCTTTGAACCGATTCAAGGCAGGACCCAACCGGATCCACCGGTCGGCAAGAAGCGGCTGAGGGACTGCCAATGGGAACCGTCTGCTTCCTTCACGATCCCCGATGATTGGCTGAGTGGGGTCTATCTTGGCAAACTGACGGCACTTCGTGATGGCACTCAAAGCTACGTCATCTTCATCGTGCGGGATGATCGCCAGGCGGATTTCATCTTTCAATGTTCCGATACCACGTGGCAGGCCTACAATCGTTGGCCCAATCAATTCTCACTCTATGATGACGGCAACACCGAGTGGTATTGGGGCGGTGATGTGCAGATCAGTTTCAATCGGCCGTACGGCAAGTATTGCCAGATCATGGACGCACCATTGTCACAGGGATCGGGCGAATGGTTTCTATGGGAGTATCCCCTTGCCTACTGGTTGGAGGCTGAAGGGTATGACGTCACCTACCTCTCCAACGTTGATACGCACCGCGATCCCATCGGACTCAATCGAGCACCTGGATTTCTGTCGGTCGGACACGACGAGTATTACACGATTGAGATGTTCCGAAATCTTCAGGGAGCGATCACCAACGGTTTGAATGTGGCGTTTCTGTCCGGGAACACGTGCTGTGGGAAAATCGTTTTTGCATCGGATGCGACCGGCAATCCTTCGAGAGTTTTCGAACGCGTGGGGGTGTTTGGTCCACCGGGAGGCACGCGCGACTTTGCGTCCATGGCCACGCTCGCTCACGAACGACCCTACGCAAATGAACTCGTCGGCGCACACAGCACCGGACCGGTGACGGGGGGCGCTGATTGGACCTGTGCGATGCCGGATCACTGGCTGTTCAAGGGAACCGGAATGAATCGCGGCGACGGAATCCCCGGACTGGTCGGCTGGGAGTGGCATGGTGATCCCGCCAAGATCGGAGGTCTGGAAATCGTAGCGACCGGCCCCACACAGACTGCCCCCGGTGAACTCAACGGCGGCCAGTTCACGGCCACCGTTTACCCGGGCGGGAAAGGAAACATTGTGTTCAATGCATCCACGTGCTGGTGGGCTGATGGCTTGTCAGCACCGCGTGGCTACGTCCGGCCGTCGGTCTACACCACGCCTCAGGGACCCGATGCACGGGTGCAGCAAATCACACGGAACCTACTACAGCGCATGCGAAGCGGGCGCCCCTGATGTATTATGAGCACCAGATTTCAGCGCCGCAGAAGACAATGGCGAACAGGCGTTCTATGGACCCGGTTGCGTGACCCAAATCAGTTTTCCTCATGAAACACTTTCGGACATACGCTACCGCTGGCTCTGCGATCCATGTGTCCTTGTTTCTGTTTGCTTTTGTATCAACCAGTAACGCAGCCCAAAATGAACAATTTCCCTGGCAACGAATTGAAGCACTGTTTGAGAGTCCTTCAATCTACCAAAATCAGTTTGGAGATTATCGTTCACCACTAACGTTTGCCGATGGATCCACCGTTGACTCGCCCGAGGATTGGGTCCGACGCCGCACTGAGTTGCTCCAGGAATGGCACGAACTCATGGGGCCCTGGCCACCGTTACTTGAGAACCCCGGGTTCAAGGTGATCGATGAAGAACGGCGCGAAGATTTTGTTCAACGCCGCGTAGAAATTGAAGTTGCTCCGAATCAGTTCACTGAAGGCTGGCTGTTGAAGCCGGAAGGGGACGGGCCGTTTCCCGCCGTGTTTGTTCCGTTCTACGAACCGGAAACCAGTGTCGGGTTGAATGACAAGGTGGATCGCGACTTCGCCCTGCAACTCACCCGGCGCGGGTTCGTGACGCTTTCAATTGGAACGCCTGTGGGGGATGCTTGGAAACCTGATCGCGGCGTTGTGACATCTCAGCCGTTGTCATACTACGCCTATGTGGCGGCCAACTGCTGGCAGGCACTCGCTGTATTGCCGGAGGTGGACGCCAGCAGAATCGGGGTCCTGGGTCACAGCTACGGAGGCAAATGGGCACTGTTCGCTGGCGCATTGTGGGACCAGTTTGCGGCGGTGGCCGTGAGCGATCCGGGAATTGTGTTTGATGAAACACGTCTGAACGTCAACTACTGGGAGCCTTGGTACCTTGGATACGATCCCAACGTCGAACGCCCAAGCGCTGGTATACCAACCGTGACCAACCCTCGGACCGGCCCCTACCGACGCATGATCGAGACGGGTCGGGATCTGCACGAGTTGCACGCGCTGATCGCGCCTCGTCCGTTCTTCGTCAGCGGCGGCGCGGAAGATCCACTGGAACGTTGGGTGGCACTAAACCATGCGGTCGCGCTCAACCAACTGCTCGGCTGCACAAACCGGGTGGGAATGTCGAACCGGCCCGGTCACAGCCCCACGTCCGAGTCGAATGCCCAGATCGTTGCCTTCTTCGAACATTTTCTGATCGATGCCATTGGCCCCAATGACGGTGACAACTGAACCCTAAGCCACGGGCCAGCCATAATTGCCTGACCAAACCACATCCTAGATTCAGTCGTCCGCTTTCTGATCCAGCACTGCGCGAAGCTGCTTTATATCCTCCTCCATTCGAGCCAGCACAACCGATATTTCGCGGGCAGGCACATCAGGATCAGGCAATGCCGAAAGTTCCTGCATGGTCGACACGATGATGCCGATGAACAGGTTCAAAATGGTGAACGTGGCAATGACGATGAATGGCACGAAGAACGCCCACGCCCAGGGATGAGATTCCATGACGGGACGCACAATACCCATCGACCAGCTCTCCAGCGTCATGATCTGAAACAAGGTGAAAAGACTTCTGCCCAGTGTGCCGAACCAGTCGGGATATGTTTCCCCGAACAAACCAGTCGCCAGAACGCCGGCGGTGTAGAAGAAAATCGACATTACCGCCACAACCGACATCAGACCGGGGATCGCGTGAAGGAATGCAGCCACCACCTTACGCATCTGCGGCACAACCGTCAGCAGTCGAAGAACCCGCAAAACCCTCAGCGATCGCAAGACCGCCCATGGTCCGATATCAGGCACGAGAGCGATTCCGACCACCAGAAAATCAAACCAGTTCCAGCCACTTCGCCAGAAGATCCCGCGATACACCACCATGCGGGTGGTGAGTTCGATCACAAAAAAGACCAAACAAAGCTGGTCCAGCCAGGCCAGCAACTCACCGGAACCCCCGGAGACATTTGCCGATGCCTGAAACCCAAGCACCGCCGCGTTGACGAGGATCACGGCTGTGATGATGTGCTGAGCGATTCGCGACTCCAGGCGCTGAGCCAGGGCCAGTCTCCAGGCAGCGGGAGACGCTTCGTTCTTCAAGCGTTGCAGGTCGATATCACTCATAGGTCGCGGCGAAAGAATGCTTTCTCTCGATCAACCCGCAAGCGCTTTTCGAGACAATGCGGCAATTTCAATTTGAAACAACCGGGGCAGAATTGGGCACACCGGGAGTAGACCGCACTGCTCGTTGCCGATACCTTTCCAGCATGCACCCGCTTCTCAAGCCCATGGCGCTGTCAGCCGTTGAGATTTCCGAGGGATCATATGAAGATCGCACTCAGTTTATCGTGCAGACAGAATCGGCAACTTACTATTTCGATCGCGCGGGCGGCGGGTTCTCCCGATTGATCGATCGCGATGGCCGTGACTTGGATTAACTTCAGCAAGGAACCGTTGAAAACGTTTCCCGACTCAGCCGCGGCGGGATATCGCGGAATGCCAAACGCCGTGTTCGGCAGCAACAACCCGGATGCGGGCGCGGGTCATCCGGGATTCGACAAGTGCGAGAGTGCACTCGTAGGTAAGAATGTCATACGCACCGAGAGCAAGTCCGGCAAATGGGCATGGACCTAGGCGTTCACAGAGACCACCGCGACGATGACGATGGAAAAGGCAGACCCGGAACACGCCTGGTGGTTTCTCTATGAAGGACCGATTGTGGGATCGTTCAATCCGAAGAATAAGTTTTGGGGGCACGAGCAACGGCGGTCCGCGAACCGACATTCCTGACAACAAGAATCAGTTCTTCGACCAGTTCCACTGGGTGTACTGCGGTGACCGCGATACGCCTCGCGTGCTGTTCATTGCAAAACACGAAGCGGACGAACTCGACGACACGGTATGGTATCTCGGCAGCAGCGATGGCGGAGCGGCGACCGCGCCTGATGGCATGATGGTTCTCGGCTTCGGTCGGGGCAAAGGAACAAAACCATTGTTCAAAGGCGTGGGTCACACGTTCGTGATCGGGTTTCTGAATATTCGCGACTTGTTGGTTGATGAGAATCTGCATGCCGGATTGAAGAACGCGCGATGCGCATCCTGACGAAGTGACGCAGCCGGACAACTCCGTGCGGCAACGGAGGGTAGGGCGACGCTCCTGCGGAGCCCATTCCAAAGTCCTGTACGGTCGGCGCTCCGTCGGGGCTCTGATCAGGGCTCCGTAGGAACGTCGCCCTGCCGTACCTTTCTGGATTGGGGCTCCCCACGGTTTCAACCCCACCCCGGGCATTCCGATGTTTGACTTGCACCGGATTTCCCCCTCTCATTCCTCAATGCGCCGGATACAAATCGTTACATTCGCCTGCTTCCTTGTTTTCAGCCTGGGACTTCAACGGAGTCCGGCGGCCGACACTCTGGATTGGCAGCCGCTGTTCGATGGAAAAACATTGAACGGCTGGACGCCCACCGACTTTGCGGGCCACGGCGAAACTGAGATCGTGGCGGGAACCCTGCAGGTGAACATGGGGGCCGCGTTGTCCGGGGTCAGCTACACGAACGCGACGCCCAAGGTGGACTACGAGGTGTCATTGCAGGCGCGGAAAATTTCCGGCGGTGATTTTTTTTGCGGGCTCACCGTGCCGGTAGGCGAAACGCATTGCACGTTGATCGTCGGCGGGTGGGGCGGCAGCGTGCTGGGCATCTCCAGCATCGACGGGCAGGACGCCTCGCAGAACGAGACGCGCGAAAGCCTTTACTTTGAAACGGGTAAATGGTTCGACATCCGTTTCCGCGTCATGGCCGACCGGTTGATGGTCTGGGTGGACGACGAGCGGTTCATCAACGTCAACATCACGGGGCATAAGATCGAGATGCGCGCCGGAGAAATCGAGATCGCAAAACCGTTCAGCCTGTCCACGTATTCGACCACCGCGCAATACCGGAATATTCGTCTGCGCAAGCTCACTGCTGCCGACAAGGAATAGGTTTCCCGTATGATCATTTTCAAGAACCCCATCCGCCTGCTTCCGTTGTTCGCTGCAGTCGCGCTGCTGGTTACGGGTTGCAACAACCACACTGCCACCACGCCGAACAGTTCGGCGGCCGTCTCGAACAGCAACGCTGCGCCGTCGACGGCGGCCCCCAGTTTCACTCTGGCGACGGACGCTTCGCTGGTTCCGACGAAGCCGAATCCCAAGCTCCAGACGATGGATCTGTACGTCGGCCCGCACGTGATGAAGGCCGAGCTGGCGTTGAACAGTTTGCAGATTCAAACCGGCATGATGTTTCGCCCCAACATCGCCGAGAACGAGGCGATGTTGTTCGTCTTTTCCACACCGCACCGTGCGGGTTTCTGGATGAAGAATGTGGATATCCCGCTGGACGGCGCCTACATCGATCCCGATGGCGTGATTCTCCAGATCGTCGACATGAAACCGCACGACGAAACCTCCCTGACCGCGACCAGCGACCGCGTGCAGTTCGTCCTGGAAACCAGGCACGGCTGGTTCGAGCGCAACGGGGTGAAGCCGGGCACGTTGATCACCACCGAAAGGGGCACGTTGAAGGAAAGCTTCCAGTTTCGCCCGTCCCGATGAACGAAACCGCCGGCCACCTGAAGGCTCACCCCGAAGGCGTCTGCCTGCAGGTCAAGGCGGTTCCTCGATCCTCCCGAAACCAGATCGGCGAAACGCTGGGGGACCGGTTGAAGATCAGGATCACGGCGCCCCCGGTTGATTCCGCGGCGAACGAGGAGCTGCTCAAGTTTCTGGCCAAACAACTCTCGCTTTCCAAATCCTGCGTTCAGCTTCTTCGTGGGCAGGCGAGCCGGAACAAAACCCTCCTCATTCGCGGTCTGTCGGTGGAACAGGTGGCCGGGCGCCTGTCCGCTGTCGACGGGGCGTCGAACTGAGCCATCCCGCCCAGGCGGGGAGACAACGTCGGGAACATGCCGCTCCCTAATCTGATTCATCCCAACCTACGAAGATGTCGCGCCTACGGCGCTGTGGGCTGAAACAAAACGCATAGGGAAAAATGCCGTCATTCATCGACTGGGCTTGTTTAACCATGGGGAATAGTCGGAGGCTCGTTTCTCACCTGCGCTATATTATTGTTAGGGGGGTCTAAGGTGGCAGGTGAAAACGGAGCCAGACCGAAATGACACCGCAAACAAAACATGCTGCCGAAGTCCAAAACCACACATCTGCAATGTGTGAGTGCGACGGAAGCGGCGGCTGAAAGAAAAGCTGTCGTAACTGGTTACCAATTCCGGTGGCACTATTCGTGGCAATGGCGTCCTGCATCCGCACCCATGCTGCAATCGCCGCGGCAAAGAACGCGACTGGTAAAACGATGCGGAGCAACCTGGGAAGGGTCATAGGCGCTTATCACGGAAAGACCTTATGAGCCCAACCCCGGGTTGGGTTCCACTCTCCGTATTCATGTTGATTGAACTACTCCCCTGAATTCCGACTGTCAATCAGCCAGATGCATTCGGCTGCGATCGCACGCGTGGGACGCGGCGCGTCCTGATTCAACAGGAAAGGGAGGGCGACGTTCCCACGGAGCCCTGATCAAAGCTCCCACGGAGCGCCACCCCTACAGGACTTTGAAAAGGGTTCGGCGGGAGCCTTTCCCTACCCGCCGTTGGCGTTCGTCCGTCACGAAGTTCTTCAAAGATACTGGACGTTCAAACCCTGTCCAGCTCCCGGCGACGCGCCCTACCCGCGCTGTCGATTGCAACCCGTCGACAATTGTTACGAATCCGCGCGACGGCTACCCGGGGCGGACCAGCCAAACGTAGCAGCCGACGTCAGGAGATTCGGATGTTCTGTGGGACACCTGCTCGCGCTCAATTTGGATGCGCCCAACTCCGACTGTGCGTTCAAACGCACATTGGCAATGACATCGCAAACCGCTAGTCTTGCCGGATCGTCGATGCGCAACTCCGTTAAAATGAAAACAAACCCTGATCCCGGCCCAACGCCCCGAAAATTCACCGTGTTCCGCGCGCTCCTCACCGCGACGGTGCTGGCGTGCTGCCTGATGGTTGCCTGCAAGAAATCGGAGACCCCGGGGACCGCCTCCGCGTCCGGGGATTTCATGACGCTGATGAACGTCGGCAAATCGCAGTTTGAAAAGGGTGACTCCGCTGAAGCGGTCGCAACGTTTGAAAAAGCCGTTGCGATGCAGCCGACGTCCATCGACGCCCGGCTCAATCTGGCCAATGCGTATCTGCTCGCCGGGCAGCCCACCAAAGTTCTCGAACAGACTGCCCAGGTCATCGACATGGACCCGATGTCCAGTGGCGCGCATTACCTCGCCGGCTGCGCGTATTTGCGTCAGCAGAATTTTGAAGAAGCGCTTAAGTCGTTGCAACAGGCGAAGGACATCGACCGGACGATCAACGAAGTCAGTTTCCAGCTCGGTCTTGCGTACGAAGGATTGAAGAACAACGAGGAGGCCGAGGCCCAGTGGCGCGAGACGATCGAGTTTGGTCCCGAACATCCCTCCGTCTATTACCGGCTCAGCCAGATTCTACTGCGCGCCGGTAACACCGACGAAGCGCAAGAGATGCTCGAACGACATCAGGAGGTCATCGCCGGGAAAATGATTCCAAGTGATCCGTCGTTTCTGGAGCAGAGCATTTACACTCGTATGCGCGTGCCCTTCGTCCTCGCGCAACCCGCCGCGAAAGGTATCCCGGTTCAATATGTCGACGTCACGGCCGAATGGCTGCCCGCCGCGGCCAACTACGGCGGACCGATCGCATTGGTGGACTTCAATCGAATCGGGCAGCCCGGTCTGTTCGCCTTGGAAGAGGGCAAACAGTTCCGACTGCTGGAGTTCACGAACGGTCAGTTCACCGCAGTGGGAAATGCCGTTCCCGCAAACCCTGATGCCGGGTATCAAAAAGTATTGGTCGGCGATCTGGACAATGATCGCTATGACGACGTGATTGTTCTGGGAACCGGCCAGTCTCATGTCATCAAGGTCGCGGCGGACGCCCGCATGAGCGACCGCACGATGCTGACCGGTCTCGTTCAGTTGAAGGCGACCGACGGCGCGCTCGCCGATCTGGATTTCACCAGCAAGCTCAGCCTCGCCGTCACATTGCCGAACGACGAGGGCGTCCGCTTCTATCGTAATCTTGGCAACATCATGTTCAAGGAAGACACCGCCGAAATCGGGTTTGACACCTCGGCGTTTCCCGCGAAACAGGTGACGGTCGCCGACTGGAACAAGGACGACCTGCCCGACCTCCTCGCGCTGAGCAACGACGGCGTGCGCGTCTACGCAAATCAACGTGGAGGCAAATTCGCGCGGACCAATTCACCGGCAAACTGGCCGGTCGCACGCGACATTCTGATTCGTGATTTCAACAATGACCTGCGCTGGGACGCCGCGTTTCTCGTCGGTGGAAATCTGGAGATCGCCTACGGTGGACTGACCAATCGCGTGGTCATTGATGCGCAATCAACGGCGGCGGCAAGCTTCATCTCGACCGATTTTGACAACGACGGCTGGCTTGACCTTCTCGCATTCGGTGACGGTGGAGTGCGCGCCTGGCGAAACGAAGGCGAACGCGGGTTCACGTCCGTTGATCTGGGATTTGGAACCACGAAAGCGACTGCCGTTCTCGCGGCCGATCTCGACAACGACTGCGACACGGACATCGTTTTTGTGACCACGGACGGCTCACTGAAACTCTTCCGCAACGACGGTGGAAATCAGAATCGCATGATGAAGTTCAAGGCGGTTGGCAACCGGTCAAACAGCTCGGGAATCGGCGCCCGGTTTGAACTGGCCGCCGGTGACTGGCACAGCATGCGCGCCGTTACACAATCACCGCTGGAGATCGGCGTCGGCCCACGCGACCAGATCGATTCGGTCTTCATTCAGTGGTCGCAGATGCGCATGAACCTGGAGGCGATCTCCACGACGCCGTGCCGTGTTTCGGTCGTCACCGAAGTCGTGCAGATGCAGATGACTTCCTGCCCTTACCTCTACAAATGGAACGGGACGACGTTTGAATTCGTTTCCGATTTTCTTTCGGCTGCACCGGTGGGATTGCCCGCCGCGCCCGGTCACATCATCGCCGCTGATCCGGAGGAACTGTTGTGGGTCGGCACTCCAAAGACTTTTCCCGCGAAGGACGGACGTCATGTGTTGAAGATGACGGAAGAACTCAGCGAGGTGCTTTATCTCGACGAAGTGAAACTCGTCGCGGTCGATCATCCGGCCGGCACCAAAGTGTTCTCCACCAGCAAACTGCTTCCCGGCAAACCGTGGTTGCCGCACGAGATCGTGACGGTGCGCAACCAGGTTCCGCTGAAGAACGCGACCGGGACCGACGGCGAGAATATCACCTTGCTTCTCGGCGAAATCGACGGACTGCGGTTCGCTCCGCAACGGTTCGGCGATCACCTGATGGGCTACGCGCAACCGAGCCAGCTCACGCTAGATTTCGGGACGATCGATTCCGCCAAACCGCTCGTGCTCGCACTGAACGGCTGGCTCCGGTTCGGCGGCGCGATGGGCAACATCGCCGCCTCGCAGAATCCTGATCTGCCGTTTCCATTTCCAACACTTGAAGTGGAAACCGCTGACGGCAAATGGTCACCGGTCGATGTCCGCGTCGGCGCGCCCGCCGGTCGCACAAAATCAATCATCGTTGATCTCACCGGCAAGCTGCCCGCTGATGCGAAGAGGCTGCGGCTCAGTTACGCGTTCGACATGTATTGGGATCAGATCGCGCTCTTCGAAAAAGTGGGTGATGAGAACACCACGATCACCACCGTCAGTCCTGCCGCGACCGACCTGCAATATCGCGGATTCAGCGTGACGGAAAAGCACGACTGGACGCATCCGACCACGCCGATTCACGACCAGCTTGCGAAGTCACCGCTCGTTCCGAAAGTTCCCAGCGGTTGGGTCACTCGTTATGGTAAAGTGGATGAACTGGTAGCCGGCAAGGACAACGCATTCGCTTTGATCAACGGCGGCGACGCGTTGACGGTTGAATTCGACGCCGCGCAATTCCCGGCCGTGCCTGACGGCTTCGAGCGCGACTTCTTTGTCTGGTCCGTCGGTTGGGACAAGGACACCGATTACCACACCGTCGCCGGTGATCAGATCGCCCCGTTGCCCTGGCACGGAATGGACGATCAGAAGTACGGGGAGGAAGAGCGGCCTGTGTTTGAGAGCGACGAACTCATGGAGCGTTACAATACGCGCTGGGCCAGCCCGCGGGTTCCGGTTCAGAAACAAGTTGCGGAGAAGTAGGTGTCGCCATGCTCACTCGTCGGAGTTTTCTCATTCGCACAGCCGCCGTCGGAGCCGGTGGGGCTCTCGCAGGTCCGTCCGTTGTTCGCCGCGGACGAGCCGGCTCGTGACCGGTCGATCATGACCGTGCTCGGCCCGGTGCCGGTCGCGGATATCGGGATCGTTCTGCCTCACGAACACGTCACCACGGATTTCATCGGCGCGGAGAAATTTCCGCAACCGCGATACAAACGGGACGAGGCGTTTGCGACGATTCTCCCGCACTTCAAGTCGTTGAAGAAACGGGGCGTCACCACCTTGATCGAATGCACCCCGAACCACATCGGCCGCGACGTGATTCTGCTGAAGCGGTTGTCCGAAGCGAGTGGCGTCCACGTCGTCACGAACACCGGTTACTATGGCGCCGTGGGGAACAAGTTCATGCCGAAGCACGCCTCCGATGAATCCGCCGAACAACTCGCCGCCCGTTGGTTGAAGGAATGGAACGACGGGATCGACGGCACCGAGATCAAACCGGGATTCATCAAGCTCGGAGTGGAGAGCGGTAAACTTCCGCCGCTGCACGAAAAGCTGGTTCGCGCCGCCGCAATCGTCCACAAGGAGTCGGGCCTGACGATCTGCATCCACACGGGAAACGGCGAGGCGGCACTCGATGAATTGCGAATCCTGACGGACGAAGGTATCGCGCCGGAGGCGTTCGTGTGGGTCCACGCGCAGAACGACGCCGGGCCGGTTCAGATCGAAGTGGCAAAGCGGGGCGGCTGGGTCAGTCTGGACGGTTACAGTCTCGCGACCCGAAATCCAGAGCGCTACGTGAACATGCTGATTGCGCTGAAAGAAGCGAACTGCCTGAACCGTGTGCTCATTTCACATGACGACGGTTGGGCGGTCGAAGGTGACGAGGCGAAGAGCACCGGTCTAAAACTGTTCGGCAACGGCAACCCGGAACCCTACGCGAGCATTTCTGAAAGACTCCTGCCCGATCTGAAACTGGCAGGTTTTACCGCGCAAGAAATCAATCAACATACGCGGCAAAACCCGGCCGAGACATTTGCTATTCGTGTTCGGACGGCGTGACTATTTGGCCGACCTCCGCGTCCGGGGTGAACTTTCAAAGTCGCCAGAGCCCGCTACTTCTTTTCGACCGCCTCCTTCTTGTCCTTGGTGTCGGCAGCCGCTTCGGGCTCAGTTGGATTGCGCTTCTCGTAGATCGCGGCGACCACCTGGGCGCACAGCTCGGGTTTTTCCATCAGTGCTGCGCGGGCGGCGTCACGGCCCTGGCCGATGAGTTCGCCGTTGAACTGAAGCCACGCGCCCTTCTTGTTAATCACCTCGTAGGTAATGCCGGCATCGATGATACTGCCTTCCTTGTTAATCCCCTTGTCATACATGATGTCGAACTCGGCCTCGGCGAACGGCGGCGCAACCTTGTTCTTCACGATCTTGGTCTTCACGTGATTGCCGATGGCGTTGCCCGCGGCGTCCTTGATGATTTCGCGGCGCCGGATGTCGATCCGCACGCTGGCGTAGAATTTCAACGCCTTGCCGCCGGGCGTCGTCTCCGGGTTGCCGAACATGACCCCGACTTTTTCGCGGAGCTGGTTGGTAAAGATACAGGTAGTCTTGGATTTGCTCAGGATGGCGGTCAGCTTGCGCAAGGCTTGGCTCATCAATCGCGCCTGCATGCCCATGGTCGCCATGCCCATCTCGCCTTCGAGTTCCGACTTCGGCACCAGCGCCGCCACGGAATCCACGACGATCACGTCGACCGCGCCGGACCGGGCGAGCGTTTCGCAAATGGTCAGTGCTTCCTCCCCGCTGTCGGGCTGGGAAATGAGCAGTTCATCCAGGTTGACGCCGAGTTTCTTGGCGTAGGCGGGGTCGAGCGCGTGCTCGGCGTCGATAAACGCCGCAGTGCCACCGGCGTTTTGTGAGTTCGCGATGACGTGCAGCATGACCGTCGTTTTGCCGGACGATTCCGGACCGTAGATCTCGATGATCCGGCCTTTGGGAACGCCGCCGATTCCGAGCGCCAGATCGAGGGAGAGCGAGCTGGTGGAAATGGCTTCCACGGATTTTTGAATGTTCGCCGCTCCCAACCGCATGATGGCTCCCTCCCCAAACGTTTTCGTGATCGAGGAGATGGCGTTTTCGAGCTCGCGGGAGCGGGCTTCAGGATTCGATTTCGAGACGGCGTTGGTGGTCTTGGTGGCGGTTTTTGCGGGCATAAGTTTGGCGTCTGATGGTTGAATTCGGCTGAACGTTCCTGCTCCTTGATAAGCAAGCCCGGTCGACTCGTCAATTGCGCGCTGCAACAAATCTCGGGCTTGAAGGCGTGGGATCGGCGGTCATTCGACGGCGACCACCTCGATGCTGAAGATCAGCAGTTCGTTGGGGCCGATGTTCTTGGCGCCGTTCGCGCCGTAAGCCAGCTTGGGATGGCTGTAAATCTCCCACTTGGACCCCAGCGGCATCTGGGAGAGCGCCTCCCGCCACGCGGGGATGGTTGTCGCCATGTTGACGGAGACCGGTTTTACGCCGTCGACTACGGTGGAATCAATGATGTCCCCGTTCGCCAACCGGGTGGTGTAGTTGATCGTGGCTGACCCTTCAAGACTCGGTTTGGGACCGGTTCCCGTGCTGATGACGCGGTATTGCAAGCCCGTCGGCGTGGTGACGACGCCTTCTTTCCTGCCGTTTACATTCAGAAACGACTCCGCGCTCTCCAGATTTGATTCAGCGAGATTTTCGACACGTTCACGGGCGATCCGGCCGGCCTCCTGCGAATACTTCACGATGGAGGCATTGAGGACGTCCTCGCTGAGCCGCGGGGGCTTCCCCTCGTAGACATCACGGATGGCGAGAATAAGAAAATCAATGCCCGCTCTGGGGTAATTCTGCTGGAGGTTCCGGGCGAGGTTCACCCCGATTGAATAGCTCACCTGATTCGTCTCGCTCGAAAGCGTCTCCATGTGGGGCAACACACTGGTGGCTCCTTGTGCGACCGGTTCACCGGCGGGTTGGTCGGCTGAACCCTGATCTCCGGCGGCTGGGGCGGGGTTCTGCGAGAATGCCGGGAAGGCCAACGCGGTCAGCAGGACAAAAATAGATGGATACTGGTTTACTTTCATAACGCATATGGTGCCGGACTGCGGGGAAACGGGCGCAACCGGCGGTTCGATATACATAGCAGCCCCACCGGTGCCTGTCCAGATTCCCAGTGCCCCGGCGCGTTCAAATCGAATACATGGAAATCACGTCCTCCGGCAGTTTCGTCGCCCGGCCGTCCGCGAGCGTGATCAGGGCGTAATCACACCAACCCTCGCAGCTCAGTTTGCGATCAGGCAGTCGCAGGATTTCAAACCACACTTTCACGCCGTGCTTGTGCATTTTCTCCACACAGGTGCGGATAATCATTCTCCCACCCAGTTTCAGAGGGCGCTTGTATTCAATGAACGATCTCCGGACCACCCAGCCCAGTCCGCGATCCAGAAATGCCTGCATCGCCATTCCGTAAAAGCGCTCCATCTGATCGCACCGAGCTGCCAGCACATAGTCGAGGTAGACAGTGCTGTGGACATGCTGAAACATGTCGAGGTCATCCGGCCGCACCGCCAGCTCGGTTTCGAAAATGGTTCCGGGAAATGACATGTGCGGATAGCGGTGACTCTGCGTTCATCCGTGCGCATTGGCGATCTGAAACTCTCGGGATTTCACTACGGCCGGGGCTCCTGCCCCGCGCGTCACCACCGCTCAAGCCCGCATCGGCGAATCAACTGCTCGACGTCCTCACAGCTCGCGCCGAGTTTCTCACGATTGGCGAACAGTTCCGTGTTGTCGGCGGGAAACCAGTTGCGGCGACCGTCATTGCCGAGACCCACGATGTCGATCGGCTTGATCGCTTCCTGAATCGAAGCCTGGAGGGACATCGATTCGGAACGTGTACCGTTCGTCTGGCCGTGCAAGATCGCATGGTCGATACACCGCCGAAGCGACGGCCCGAATACCGGATGCCGCATCAGCAGAAATCCGTGGCCCAAATACCGTTTGCCAAGGCGCTGACGGGTCTCCGAAAAACTCACTGCGGCGAAGTAGAGTTTCGTCAGCGCGGTGAACAACGCGAAATCGTTCATGTTCCAGTAAAGCGCCGCGATCAGACGCGCCGTCACAGCGAGTTCGCAAACGGTTTGTTCCGAGTACCCGGCGATGCCCGGCGCAATCTGTTCGTCGAGCGGATTCTTCCGGAGCAGTCCGGCCAGTCGCTTGATACCAAACAATGTCAGCGGAAACCCGGTCGAGAGCAACGGATCAGCAAAACCGGCCGCCGACGGCAGCATCACCCAGCCGGGCCCGCTGACTTGTGCACTGCGAAACGAAACACACGGCATGAATCGAAACGGTTCGACTGCCTCCGCATTCTCGAAAAGGGCACGGACCGTTGGCATCTGTTCCAACGCACGCCGCCAGCCCGGTTCGCCGTTTTTGAAATCCCACTCCTCGGCGATCTCGCGTCGTGCGACAACTCCGGCGCTGGTGATGCCATTGTTGAAACGCAGAACCCAGATCCACCCGCCGTCGAACACATGATGCACTGCCGCGGATTCCGGCGGGTACGGCGTTTCGGCCGTCGGCCATTTCAGTTCTTCGACGCCACGAAAGTGCGAGAAGACCGACTGCGTTTCCGGCAGATCCACGAGGGGTATTTCGTCGAGTCCCAGCAATTTCCAAAGACAGCCGCGCGGGCCGCTCGCGTCGATGACCAGTTTCACTTTGAGGTCGTGACAGCTGTTTTCGTGAACAACATTCAGTGTCGCGCCGCGCCCCCAATAGTCCGCATTTCGCGTGCCGGGGATTTTGTTCCACGTGATCGCATTTACCGCACACTCGTTGAGGCATTCGACGCCGTGCTCGACGGCCCGCTGCTGGAGAAACCGGTCGAAGTCGGGTCGATACCAATGCGTGTCGGCGATCCGGTCATTCGGGCTGGCCGCGACCAGCAATTCATTTGATCGATCGTCACGAAACTCAAACGGCGAACCAAGATCGTGCTTCAGAAACGTGAAGCCCCGTTTCAATCCGCAGCCGATGTCGGGATGATGTTCCTGCCAGGCGCCCCATTTGGAAAGGTTTCTGAGAAACGGCAGATCGTACGTGTCGGCAAGCTCCTCGAGCATCAGGTTTGTCAACGGCGTCGAACTTTCGCCGATCGCGAAACGCGGGTGCGTTCCCTTCTCGATCAGCACGACCGAGTGCCCGAGCCGCTTCGCAATCATCGCCATCAGCGAGCCCGCGAATCCCGAACCGATCACCGCAATGTCAAACTCACGCATCATGATTTCAGGAGCGCGGACGGCTCGTCCGCAAGTATTCGTCGGTGGTCGGCTTGCCGGCGGCCGTCCGCGCTCCTGTGCGAATCCACCGATCCCGGAACTGAATGCACAACAGTTCATTAGCCGCAGACCCCGCACTTTACAGAGGGCTCGAGAGCCTGATCAAAATTCATTTTATCCAGACGCTTCGTTCGCTTCGGCAAACAATGATCACAATCAGAAAACTGACCGAGATCCCACAAGTCGGCAAACACGCGGGTCTGCTTTTTTCTGTCGCCAACCAGATCCAGACTTTGATCGAAGGCCGCTTCCAACGTCCCCAATTTCGGCGGACTGAACTCTCCGCGGTGCGCGAGTTTTTCCAAAGCGCCGTTTCCGAAGCGTGTGGGAATCAGCGCCGCCACCGTCGCGTGACATTCCATTGCGAACCCGACGGAACGCACCGCCCAGTCGATGGCTTCGACTTCAGCATGCCACGGTGGTTTCACCAGAATGAACACCCTCAGATCGATCTCGTTCGCATGCAGATACTCCGCCGCCGACCGAAATGATGCCAGCGTGACACCCTTGTTCAGCTTCGCCAGAACTTCCGGATCAGCCGTTTCAAGTCCCATCGCCACTTCCAGTTTTGTGCCATCGAGCAGGTCGCGAAACGCGAGCACGCGGTCGTTGATCAACGCCGGATGGCACTCGACAATGACGCGTTCAAACCCGCGAACCTGTTCCGCAATTCGAGGATGATCGGCGACCGATATCGCCCGCGGATCAAAAAAACTGCCGCTGTTATAAAGTTTGATCTGCTTGTTCTTTTCCCCGCGAACGCCGAGCCCGGAGAGCGCGAGATTGATCTGTTTCGGAATTGCGCCGACCGGCACCGGATCGGCCGTCGTGTTTTTCCACAGATCGCACATCAGACATTTCCACGGACACTCGCGGTTGGTCAGGAAAACAGTCGCGACGTCGGCGATTTCTCCGTCCGCCGTTCGCTCGCGCTCGGCCACGAACGCATACGGACGCCCCGGGTCAACGACGTTGCGCGGCGGGCGAACGCTCTTGATCCAGTCGCTGTTGATTTCTATCTGCTGAGTCATCGAAACGGTTGCGGAAGAGTTTCCCAAGGTCTGAGCTGAGTAAAGTCTTTGCGCACAAGGTCGCAGTCCGTCGAACCCGGGCGCACGGCGCTCAGGATCTTCATTTCTCGTTTCGTCGGATCGTGATCGATTCAATGTGGATTGCCGACCGGGAAAGTTCTGGTAGCTTCGCGGCCACATGGCGTTTGAATCCTACCGACAATTTATTGAGAAACTCGATCAGGCGGGCGAACTGATTCGTATCAGCGAACCGGTCGCGACCGAACTGGAGATCACCGAGATCGCCGACCGCGAGATGAAGAAGCCCGGCGGCGGCAAGGCGTTGCTCTTCGAGAAACCCACGGTCAACGGCAAGATCAGTCCGTTCCCGGTGGCGATTAACACGATGGGTTCATGGAAACGCATGGCTATGAGCATGAGCGCCGAGACGGTCGGAGACGTCGCCGATGAACTCGGCTCGCTGATGAAGGCCAAGCCGCCGACCGGTTTCAAGGAAGCCATCAAACTCCTAGGCACCGCGCTCGAGCTGCGTCACGCCAAACCCAAGACCGTCAAGACCGGCCCGTGCAAGGAAGTGATTCACAAGTTTGATGCGCCGACGACACGGACTGAGTCGTGGCCGAAGGCCCCCAATGTAGGACAGGCTTCCAGCCTGTCTTCGGAGGAAGGCGACAGGCAAGATGCCTGTCCTACACTCGCCGACCTTCCCATCCTGAAATGCTGGCCGCTCGACGGCGGACGTTTCATCACGCTTCCATGCGTCGTCACCAAAGACCCGGACACCGGCGATCGCAATCTCGGGATGTACCGCATTCAGGTTTACGACGAACAAACCACCGGCATGCACTGGCAGTTGCAGAAGGTCGCCGCGCGTCATGGCCGTCGCTACTACGAACGCGGCGAACGCATGCCCGTCGCGATTTTCATCGGCGGCGATCCGATGTTTCCGTTCGCCGCCACCGCACCGTTGCCCGATGGACTCGATGAATTTCTGCTGGCCGGTTATCTCCGCAAGAAATCGGTGCAACTGGTGAAGTGCGAAACCAATGATCTTGAAGTTCCGGCCAACGCGGACTTCGTCATCGAAGGTTACATCGATCCCAAGGAACCGCTGCGCGACGAAGGACCGTTTGGCGATCACACGGGTTACTACACGTTGCCCGAGCCATATCCCGTGTTTCATGTCACCGCCATCACGCATCGCAAGGACGCCGTGTACCCGGCGACGATTGTGGGCATTCCGCCGATGGAAGATTTCTACATGGGCGCCGCGTCGGTGAAGCTGTTCCTGCCGATGTTCAAGATGAACTTCCCCGAGATCGCGGACATCGCGTTGCCAGCCGAGGGCGTGTTCCACAATCTCGTTTTCGTGAGCATCAAGAAGACGTATCCGATGCAGGCGTTCAAGATCATGCACGGCCTCTGGGGCATGGGGCAGATGATGTTCACCAAATACATCATCGTCGTGGATCACGATGTGGACGTGCACAACACCAGCGAAGTTCTTTTTCATCTCTGCGCCAACACCGATCCGCAACGCGACAGCCTCTTCACCAAAGGCCCCGCAGACGTCCTCGACCACGCCACCAGCGAAGTCGCCATCGGCAGCAAACTCGGCATCGACGCCACGAAGAAACTGGCCGGCGAAGGTTTCAAACGCGACTGGCCACCACTCATCAAGATGGATGAAGCCGTGAAGGCGAAGGTGGAGAAACTGTTCAATTCACAGCGGTCAAAATGAGAAGACGTCAAACCCATGAAACCCGAACAAATCCAGCAAGCGCTCGAGGACATTTCTGTTGAAAGCGATCCGTCGTTGAAACATCTCAAGCTGGCCAGTCTCGTTTCCGCCGTCTTTCGCGCGCGGGGTGTTGAGTTGGTGGTCGTCGGCGGCTCCGCCATTGAGTTCTATACCGAGGGCGCCTACGTGTCCGGAGATCTCGACATGTGCCTGGTTTCACCCACCCGCCTCGACGTCCGAACCCGTCAGGAATTGATGGGGCAGATCGGAGCCCGGGGCGGGCCGCGGAACTGGCAGGTAGCGGGACACTTTGTGGACATTCTCGGTGAGGTGGAGACGCTCTCACTGACTCCGTTCGACGAACTTCAAGCCCCCTATGGAATTGTGCGGCTGGTCAGTCCGGAGGATTTGCTGGTTGAGCGTGTTTTGATTTCCGTCTATCCACAACCTCATGAACCGGCGGCCCACTGCGCCCGTAAGTTGATAGCGGTCAGCCTTTCCGGCCAGGTGGATATGGATTGGAAGGAAGTCCGCCGCCTTGCGGAGCGTCCCGAATACCGTATCCTGCCCGTGTTGGAAAAAATTGTTGGAGAAGTCGCGCATGAACTCGGAAAACCAAGTCCCTATCATTCCTAAGGGCCGCCCGATCAGTTGGGAGGACTGGCTCAAAGGCCGCCGTGCCCGGCGCGAGACCGGCAACCGTGTCGCGCCAGAAATCATCCGCCGCTCCAGCAGTTCCAGCGACAAACGTCTGCGCCAGCTCTTCAATGGCGAGCGGGGGCTCCCTTTCAAAGCAACGGAAGAACTGTGAACTGCCGAATTGACGTCCTTGATCACGCCACCAGCGAAGTCGCCATCGGCAGCAAACTCGGCATTGACGCGACAAGGAAACTACCCGGTAGAGGCGTCAAATTCCGACTCGTCGAGACCGCTCATCAAGATGGATGAAGCCGTGAAGGCGAAGGTGGAAAAGCTACTAACCAAGCCAATCGCTTAATATTTTGAGCTCTATATATTGTGCCTCACACTTCATTCTCCACAACCAGTTGTGGCCATAACTGCAATCGCTCCCAACTATTAACGAACTATTAATTGATAATGAATTAATAGTTCGTTAATAGTTCGCCATGCGGATACCGAAATCACCGCCTTCGTTCAAAAAGTTAGTCACAGGTTTAGCCAGTCCTGAGAAATTGAATGTGATTTTTCAAGCCGTTGGCGATTCAAATGTCGAACAGCGTTATTTGCACTGGGATGAACTGCGATTCCGCAAGCCACCGAAAGGCTTAACCCACGAGGACTGGTGGTTTGGACTAAAGCTCAGCCGCAGAACTGGTCAAAAAACGATTCCGCTCAAGGATAAACACGGTCGCGGTTTTCATTTCACCGTTCCCGACTTGGTGACCGATCTCCTGCACCAGATCGATCGGGGAGGCGGAACGTTTGTCCAGGTTCCCGAACAGGTGACCAACGCGGAACAGCGGGATCGCTACGTGGTCCGGTCGTTGATGGAAGAAGCGATTACCTCCAGCCAACTTGAAGGCGCTGCCACCACTCGTGAAGTTGCCAAGAAAATGCTCACCGATGGCCGCAAACCAAAGGATCGAAGCGAGCGAATGATCGTCAATAATTATGTGACGATGCGACATATTCTGAAATTGAAAGACAAGCCGATGACGCCTGATGTTGTCTTTCAAATTCATGAAGAAATTTCGGTGGGAGTACTCGATAACCCGGACGGTGCGGGACGCTTCCGGAGCGCTGATGAATCTATCAATGTTTCTGACAAAGAGGGAAAAGTATTTCACCCCCTCCTTCCGCCGGGGAACTGCCTGCCCGACTCGAAGCCATGTGTGATTTCGCCAACGGCAAAACACCTGGCTCTTTTATCCACCCCGTTATTCGTGGAATCATCCTTCATTTCTGGCTGGCTTATGATCACCCGTTTGTGGACGGCAACGGTCGGACGGCCCGGGCGTTGTTCTACTGGCAGATGCTCCACGCCGGCTACTGGCTCTTCGAGTTCATTTCCATTTCACAGTTTCTGCGAAAAGCCCCGGTGAAGTACGGCACGGCGTTCCTGCACACGGAGACGGACGACAACGATCTGACCTATTTCATCATTCATCAGGCGAGCGTCATCCGCCGGGCACTGAAGGAACTTCATGACTATGTGATTCAAAAATCGTCAGAAACCCGGGACTGCCTGGAGGCTCTTCAGAAGTATCCAGAACTCAATCACCGTCAACAGGCACTCGTCGCACACGCAATACGACATCCGGGATGTAGCTATCAAATTGCCGGGCACCAAGCACGTCACGCGGTCACATACGCCACGGCGCGCACCGATCTCGTCAACCTGTCAAAAATGAATTTGCTTGAACAAAGAAAGGCGGGGCGTGCATTCATTTTCGTTGCCCCAAACGATCTGGAATCGCGCCTGAGGGTATGAACCGGGCACAGGGGTAACACTTTTTGTTTTTAGTCTTTCTCAGTCCGCGCTGCAAGCGCGTTGCTCCCAACGCCCGGCTCCGAGGGTCTCTTTTTGCAGTGCTATGATTCCTTAGCCAACGATGCAGTTGAAAAGGGATCGCGGGCCACACTTGTGGCTCGGACAACATTCCCCGATTGGTGACGACCAAACCGCAACCCCAACCCGCGAGGGCTCGGGTTGGAACGCCCGGAGCGGGCGTGATCCCCCCAATTGCTACTGCCTGGTTCCGGCTTAGCCGGACTTATGCAGTCGGTCCGGGAGGAACGGCCAACTGGCCGTTCTCGGCGGCAACTTGCCGCCGAGTTGAACGCAATGGCCGCGTCTATTATTCAGTGGGAGTGTCGTGCGCACGGCTGTCGGGCTGGTAGCCCGACAGAACGGGCCAGTGGCCCGTTCCACCCTGAAATTGAACTGCATAAGTCCGGCCTAGAACGTGTCTAAAAATGGTAGGGTCAGCCATCTTGGCTGACATAGAGTTGGGCTTCCAGCCCGGCGGATTCGGCGGTGAAAACGCCCGGCATGTCGTAATTGCAGGACCGTCTGGCGGACTTACGCGCCCGGCGGCGGCGGAAATTCCAGTCCGTATTTCTTTCCGATCTCCAGCACGCGCGGAATGTCCTGCTGCTGTTCTTGACTCAACGCGCCGATGTCCTCGAAGAATCCTTCAAAGCCCGACGGCGTGATGACGCACATGAGTCGACCGGGTTTCTGACCTAGGTAGCGGTAGGTGTGCGGAATGCCTCGTGGCGCAAAAATCGTCGTCCCCTTTTGCGCGATGAAGGTCTTTCCGCCGACGGTCCACTCGTATTCGCCTTCGAGGACCTGGAATGTTTCATCCTCACGATGGTGGATGTGCGGCGGCGGACCGCCACCCGGCACATCGTGCGATTCGACCGCGCTGACCACGCCGCCCGTGTCGCGACCGTGGATACGGATGAACATTGGGATGCCAAGAACGTTCAATTTCTTGCCGCCGTCAGAGGGGACGATGATCGGATTCATATGCACAAATCTGGTCGTCCGACTCAGCTCACGTAGCTGTAGTCATACGGCTTGCGCATTTCGCGGGAGAGATGGGTGTTCGCGTCCTTTGCGCCGTCACCGGTGAAGACCTCCCTGACCGCGTCCCACTGGAGTTTGCGGCCCTGATGCATGGCGATGATGATGAGGTGCCCAACCACTGCGGAGCGATGTCCGTTTTCGACACTGGCGACCGGATCCTTGCGCGACCGCACACAGTCGAAGAAGTTGGCCATGTGATTGTTGCTCTCTTCGAGCCGGATGGCGTTGTCGGGTAGCGGATCCAAATAAATCTCATCTTTGCTCGCGCCCAGATCCCCCCGGTTCACCCAGATCCAGCCATCCGTGCCGGTGAACCGTAGTCCGTTGCGCTGGCCGTCCGGATCGATGATTCCGCCGAACGGGCTGTCCGCGGTAGTGGTCTTCACAATTTGTTGAACGTCGCCGGCATATTGCAGGGTCGCCTCAAATTCCTTGCAGGTTGTGTAGCCGCCCTTGATCGGTCCAACCGTGGCCTTCGACTCGACGCTGATCGGGCCGTCCTGGCCGATGGCCCAGCGCGCAATATCATTGTGATGCGCGCCCCAGTCGGTGACTGGTCCACCGGCGTAGTCCCACCACCAGCGGAACGTGTTGCCCGCGCGTTCCTTCTGGTAGCTCACCTGCGGCGCCTGACCGAGCCACAGATCCCAGTTCAATCCCGGTGGCACGACCTGATCGATTTCGAACGGACCTTCGCGCAGTCCGGCTGGCACGAACACTTCCACGGTTTGAAGTTTGCCGATGCGCCCGTTGCGAACGAGCTCGCAGGCCAGACGAAAACGGCGGTCGCTGCGTTGCTGGGTGCCGGTCTGGAACACAACCTTATTGTCGCGCACCGCCTTGATCACGTGTTTGCCCTCGTCAATGGTGAGCGTCAGCGGCTTCTCCCCGTAGATGTCCTTCTTCGCCAGGGCCGCTCCAATGTTGACCAGAGAATGCCAGTGGTCCGGCGTGCCATTGACGATGATGTCGACGTCCTTTTGTTCGAGGAGCTTTCGGAAATCGGTATACGCCGTCGGGGTTTTTCCGTCCTTGGAGAAAGCCTTCACCGCGCCCTGCACCGCATTCTCCTTAACATCGCAAAGGGCGACCACGTCACCGTAGCGGGAAGCCCCCCTCAGGTCGCCGCTGCCCTGTCCGCCGCAACCGATCAGCGCCAGACCGGGCCGGTCGTTGGCAGAGGTGGGCGCCGCGGTGTTCTGCTCCGCGGCCAACGCGAGATCGCGTTGCACAAACCACAGGGGCAATCCGGTGGCGACGGCGGTGAGGCTGCTTCGTGTGATGAATGAACGACGGGAGATTTGAAATTTCTTGGGCATGGGTGGATTGAATGCTCCGCCGTGGAAATGGTCAAGGCGAAGTCGGGGGGGCGGACGCGGCTTAACCCTGTTCTGCTCGAATCATCGACGCCGGCCCCACGACCAGACACAGGATCTCAGCCTGACTTCCTGCTTTCCAACGGCGGCGCGTTCGGCTTGAATCCGGCACATGAAAGCCATTTACAACATTTCCCTCATTGCGCTGGGACTGGTTCTCGGCAGTTCAAACACGTCATTTGCGGCTGACAACGGCGTCGGCACCGGCAAGGATTTCAAGGGCCCGGTCGGGCTGCAGCTCTACAGTTTGCGCGGTGAATTCGCCAGCCAGGGCGTGCCGAAGACGCTTCAGACGGTCGAAGATTACGGCATCCGGTTGGTCGAAACCGCCGGCACCTACAATCTTTCTCCTGAGCGTTTCACGGAGATGCTCAAAGAACACAAGCTCAAGGCGATCAGCGGCCATTTCTCGTTCGACAAATATCGCGACGACCCGGAATCGATCGCCAAGGAAGCCAAGGCGCTCGGTCTGAAATTCGCCGGTTGCGCGTGGATTTCCCATCAGGGCGACTTCGACGAAGCGGATGCGCTGGAAGCGGCCCGGGTGTTCAATCACGCGGGTGAAGTGCTGGCCAAGGAAGGCATCCAGTTCTTTTATCACTGCCACGGCTATGAATTTATTCCGTATAAGGACGGCACGTTGTTTGATCTGCTTGCGGAGAAGACCGACCCAAAACATGTCGCGTTTGAAATGGATGTTTACTGGGTAATTCATCCCGGACAGGACCCGGTCAAGTGGTTCGAGAAGCTCGGTTCCCGTTGGCAGCTCGTTCATTTGAAGGACAAGCGCAAAGGTGTAGCCGGCGATCAGACTGGCGGCAGTGACGTCAAGAATGACGTGACGATTGGCACCGGCCAGGTGGACTGGTCGGCCGTCCTTGCTGCGGCCAAGAAGGCGGGCGTGAAGTATTATTTCATCGAGGACGAATCCCCGTGGGCAGCCACTCAGATTCCGGAAAGCCTGAAGTATCTGTCGAGCGTGAAGTTTTAAACAAGCGTCACCGCTTTCAGAGTTACTCCAATTGCGTCTTCGTTTTGTCGCCCAAGAATATCAAATGGTGGGTCACGCCCGCGCGCCGCATCCCGTTGATCGCCGTGGTCGTGATCGTCCTTGATCAGCTGACCAAATCAGCAGTCGCGAGCGCGCTGTCGTTTCCGTCCGAGCGAGTCCTGCTCGAAGGATTCTTTAAACTGGTCCACTGGGGCAACACCGGCTCGGCTTTCAGCATGTTTCAAAACAGCAACGCAGTTCTGGCGGTGGTCTCGTTCGGCGCGATCGCGCTGCTGTATTTGACGCGCCATCACTTCGACGCGGACACGCTGCCGGGCCAGGTGGCGCTCGGGCTGATATTCGGCGGCATCGTCGGGAATCTCGTTGACCGGATAATGCACGGGCACGTGATTGATTTCATCTATTTCTACGTCAGCCGCCGCGACGGTTCGGAGCTGGGTTTTCCGGCGTTCAACATCGCGGACAGCGCGATTTGCGTCGGCGTCGGGCTGCTGTTCGTGCTCGCCTGGATGAAGCCCGGCCCAAGTTCGGCCGAACAACCGGCCGGCTAAACTTTACCGCACCAAATGGCCGTCTTCACACAAACTCTGACCATCGGCGACACCGCCCCGGACGAACGGATCGATTCGTATCTCCGCCAGTTTTTTCCCAGCGTTTCACGCAAGGCGATCGTCCGGCTGATTCAGGAAGGGCACATCGTGGTGAACGGCGAGATGGTAAAGCCCCGGTATTTTCCGAAAGCGGGCGAACAGATTGATGTCAGTTGGCCCGAACCGCGCGAACCCATTTCCAAGCCGGAGAACATTCCGCTGAACGTGATTTATGAAGACGACGATCTGCTCGTCATCGACAAGGAACCGGGCATCGTTGTGCATCCCGGCAACGGTCACGAGGAGCACACGCTGGTAAACGCGTTTCTGCATCACTGCAAAGGCCAGCTCAGCGGCGTCGGCGGCGTGGCGCGGCCCGGCATTGTTCATCGATTGGACAAGGACACGAGCGGCTGCATGATCGTGGCGAAGAACGATTTCGCGCACGTCGGCCTCGCGAAACAGTTCGCTGAGCGCACGATGGAAAAGATTTATCACGCGCTCGTCTGCGGCGACACGATTCCTGCTTCCGGCAACATCCGGGCGGGTATCGCCCGGCATCCGAGCCACCGCAAACGCATGGCCGTCCGCGACGACGAACACGCCCGCGCGGCCCACACCAGCTACCGGCTGATCCAGCGCTACCGGGCCGCCGCACTCGTCGAGGCGCACCTGCATACTGGCCGCACCCACCAGATTCGCGTGCATTTTCAGTACATCGGCTACCCGCTCGTTGGGGATCTGGTTTACGGAAAACGCCACAATACCCGGCTCAAGGAACTGACCAACTACGCGGCCGGCCGGCAGATGCTCCACGCGCATTCGATCAAATTTACCCATCCACGGAGCGAAAAAGTGCTCACATTTTCCACGGATTTACCGCAGGATTTCAAAACTGTGCTTGAAGCGTTGAAACCGGAACCTGACCTCGAACGTCACGAATAACATGCCCCGCCCAAACCTGGTCACCCGATTTAGCCGGTGGACGGGTATTGCCCTGGTTCTGTGCGGGCTGGCTGCGGAGGCGCAGTGGCGTGGCTCGCGCGACCTCACCAATCGCGGCAACATCCCGACCTGGGATTACAGCGAGCGCTTCGTTCACGACCAGTTCTGGTTCACCCGGGCGGAGTTCAACGGCGGGCGCGGCTGGCAGACGGATTATCCCAACGCGGACCTGAACTTCAGCTGGCGGCTCAGCCAGATGACCGCGCTGAAGGTTCATCCCGATCCGCAGCACCTCTCCTTGCTCGATCCCGAGCTGCTGAACTATCCGTTCATCTTTATGATCGATCCGCGCAGTCTCAGGCTGAGCGAGCCCGAGGTCGAAGCCCTGCGGAATTATCTGCTGAACGGCGGGTTCCTGATGGTTGACGATTTCTGGGGTGACCAGATGTGGAACGGTCTTTACGCGGAGATGAAAAAGGTGTTTCCCAATATCGAACCGGTTCCCCTTCCGCACGACCACGAGATTTTCAAGATCGTGTTTCCACTCGATGGTCCGCCGCAGGTACCGAGTGAAGACTCGGCCGAACGCACGATGACCATGCCAGACCCGTACCGGACATGGGAGGATGAGATCAGCTGGGAGCGTCCGCAACCCGCCGACTTCCGCGCTTACTTTGACGACAAAGGCCGGATGATGGCGTTGATCTGCTGGAATACCGACCTGTCCGACGGCTGGGAAGAGGAAGGCGTCAGCCACTGGTTCTTCGAGAACTTCTCCGAGAAATTCTCCTACCCGATGGGCATCAACATCCTCTTCTACGTGATGACGCATTGAGGGTGGAACTGTACAGCCGAAAAAAGGAAGAGCCTCACCAGACCTCGACCGGACCTTTTGGAACCGGGATTTCCTTGCGGCGGGCAACAGCGGATTCGTCCTCGTCATTCATAAACGACGCGACCATCGGGTTCATTTCGTAGCGCGGCTGGAGATTCCCGTCCTCGTCGAGAAACTGTTTGCGCCATTCCAGATACTTCACGAGCAGGGTGTTGAATTCTTCTCTGGTCGAAACCCGCACTACCTCCTTCACGAACAGCTTGGAGGGGCCAAATCGCTTCGCATACCACGGCGCCACTTTGCGGAACATCACGCACCCGCGATTCTCACCAAAGACTTCAATCATCCGATCCAGGTGGCGGCACATGATCTTGATCCGCTCCTCAAATGTGGGTTCGTCGATCAATTCACCGGTGTCCAGCAGCCGGCTCGTTCGTCGGAATATCCAAGGATCGTAGAACGCACCGCGCCCGATGCTCACGCCATGACAACCCGTTTCGTTGATCATGTGCAGGGCTGCTTCCGGCGTCGTGACGTCGCCATTGCCAATCACCGGGATCGATTTTACCGCTTCCACGACTTTTCGAATCCCGTGCAGATTTACGTGGCCGTCGAAACCTTGTTCGCGCGTCCGTCCATGAATGAACACGGCCGCGACCCCGGCGTCCTCCAGTGCCCGGCACAGATCGGGCGCCGTGAGATTATTGTCGTCCCAGCCCAGACGCATCTTCGCCGTGACCGGAATTTTCACGGCGTTCACCATTCCGCGGACGAGCGCCTGCGTTTTCGCCAGCTCGGTCATCATCGCCGAGCCGCCGCCCACCTTGACAACCTTCCTGACCGGGCAGCCCATGTTGATGTCGATCGAGTGAACACCGATGGATTCCAGAAACAGCGACGCGTCGCGCATCTCTTCTGGCACGCTGCCAAACAGCTGAACCGCCAGCGGCGAGTCTTCCGCATTGGTTTCGATGAGCTTGAAAGCGTTGCGATTTTTCTCCAACAAGGAACGCGCGTTCACCAGATCGGTCGTGGCCAGATCAATCCCGCCGATCTCCCTTACTGTCAGCCGGAAGGGCAAATTCGTGTAACCCGCCAACGGCGACAGAAACAAATTCGACTTCAACTGGAGCGATCCAAAACGCATGCGCGGCGCGGAATATAGAAGGTGCCCGGGACTTTGTCACCCAGGCGAATCCATGTGGGAAAACGGCAGAACGGGGGCGTTCATTACTGCGATTCCGTCAGTGATTTCGACAAGGCCTCGGCGGTTTGTTTGCCTTGCGGGCTGAGCGGCAGGGCGAGCGCCCGGCTCACTGAGGTTTTGGCCAGGGCGATTTGCTTGAGCTCGGCCTGTGACTGGGCGAGCATGAGAAACAAGTTTCCGTCGTCCGTGAGCGTTTTCGACGCAGAGTTCAAAACATCAGCGGCGTAGCGATAATCCTTTTTGGAAAACGCAGATTCTCCCAGAACCTTCGACAGCTCGGCATCTGAGGAAAGTGTTTCCCGCGCCTGACGCGCCCACTTTTCCGCGTCGCCGATCGTTGCCGGATTCTTGATGAGTTCGATGGAAAGCTGCTTCATCGCCGGAACGAACTGAGGGTAGTCAGCGAGCAGCTTCTTGTAGTCGGCGATTGCACCGGTTGTGTTGCCGTCGGCAGCGATCAACCGAATGCCGACGAACCGCGCGAGCAGCCCGCTTTTGTTGGCGACCAGCTGAGATTTCAAATCTGCGGGAAGGTCCGCGACTGACCGGCTCTCAGAGGCGGCGATGAGTTTCAGGTCGAGCGCGGCGCGGTCCTTCAGTTTTCCGCCGGCGGCGACGACTTTACCCAAAGCCGCTTTGGCGGCATCCAGTTGCCCGATCGCGATCGCGGGCTGAGCAAAGGCAAACTGGGCGTCTTCGCTCGAAGCCTGTTGTTTGAGGGCGTCCTGCAAAAGGGCATACGAGTATTGGTAGTCCTTGGCGAGGTAAGCCAGTCGACCCAGCTCGAACGCCGCCGCCGAATCATTCCCGGAGACTTCGCGGGCTTTGCGCACCAGATTCATAACCTCGGCGGTGTTTCCTTTTGCCAGAGCGAGACGGGCCTGGCCGATGAGCGGCTTGGTCGCAGAGGGAACCAGCTGAGTGGCCTTCTGATAACTGGCCAGAGCGGCGTCGTTCTTACCCAACGCCTCCTGGACCTGCCCCAGTCGTGTGATCACGATCACGTCATCCGGCCGGGTTTTCGCCAGCTTCTCCAGTTGAGCCAAAACTTGCGCATCCTGCTTCGAAACGTCCAGTGCGAGGATATCCAGAGCCGCCTGCGCGTCGCCCGCCCAACTGCCGGTCGCGTCCTTGAGCGTCAGTGATTTTTGCAACAATGCCAGGGCGCGAGCTTCGTTGCCCAACTGGTAATATGCCATCCCGAGATGAAACTGGACCTCGCCGATGTCGGCCAGCTTGGTGGCGCTCGCGTCGAGATGAACCAGCGCCTGATTGTAATCCTTTCTACGATAGAGAATCCAACCGAGCGTGTCGCCCACCTTGGGGTCGGCAGGGAGAATCTGCTGAGCTTTCCGGGCGAGCTCGTAGGCGCGGTTCAGATCGTTCAACTGCTCCGAATACAGATACGCGAGGTTGTTCAAGGCCGGGGATAGGTCGGGGTTCACCTGGATCAGAGCCTCATACTTGTCAGCCGCACCCTGGTAATTTTTCTCCTCGGTCCGGATGATTGCGAGCGTCATCAACGCACGCACGTCCGTGGGCTTGGCGGTCAGCAACTCTTCAAGTTTTCTGGTCGCCTCCGCCTTGCGGCCCGTCAGGTTGTAAACCTGCACCAGCAGGAAATAGGCGTTCTCAAGTTGTGGATTTTCCGTGATGGCCGCTTCAAGCGCCGCCTCCGCCTTCGGGTAATCTTTGGCGGTCACGTAGATCCCGCCCAACAGCAGCTGCGCCTCTGCCGATTTCGGATTCGCTGCCAGATAGCCGGTGACTCGTTTGGCCGCCGCATCGAATTGCTCCGTCTTGAGATCGAGCAACGCCAGTTGCTCGATGGCGGGGAAAAAATTATCGGCAACCACCAATGTCCGCTCAAACGCCGCGCGAGCTTCCGCTGCCTTTTGTTGTCGCAACAGAAGTGTTCCCTGCATGAACGAACCTCGCGGATCTTTTGAAAAACGGGTCTCGTAGTCGCGATAGACGGACAGGGCACCGGCGAGGTCGTTGTTGCGCAACATCGCGTCGGCGAGTTGCAGATGGCCTGGTGCGTAGTTCGGATTCGCGGTGACAAATTCCTGGATCGACTGAATTGCTTCGGCGGTCCGCCCCTTCAACGTCAACAACCGTCCACGCAGCAGCACGACCTGGGGAAGTTTCGGATTGAGTTCAAACGCCTTGTCGATCTGGACCAGACTGCGGTCGGTGTCGTTTTTCGCAATACTGATCAGCGCCGCCTGATACCAGAGTTGGGCGGAATTGGGATACAGTTTGACCAGGTCGTCCATGATGGTCTGGGCTTTGTCCGCGTCCTTCAGCGCGAGATACATCTGGGCTTCCAATTGACGGGCCTCGATGTTCTGCGCGTCCCGCGAGATGATTGACTGAATGTCTTTCTTGACGCTGTCGTAGTCCGTATCCGCGAAAGCGATCTGAGCCGACCGCAGCCTTGCGGGTACGTAATCGGGGGCCTGTTTCAATATCGAGGTGATCTGCGCTTTGCCGGCATCCTTGTCCCGGTTCAGGAGAACATCGATGTACCGCATTTGCCGATTTGAGCGCGGCGGCGAGAGCTCAGCGGCGCGGGCGAACGCCGCTTCACCGTCCACGAGATTGGACCGGGAAAGGTAGATCTCCCCCAGCACAAACGGCGCGGCCGCGTAGTCCGGGTGCCGGGTAGTGACGCCCTTGAGAAGACGTTCAGCTTCGTCGCTATCGCCTCCGCGCAGTGCGAGGACTGCGGCTGTCGTGTCATAAACCGGCTGATCGCCGTTGCTCTGACGGAGCGCGGCGACCCGGGTTTTCAACGAAGCCGCCGCCGCGTCATCCGCCGCGAGATCGGCGAGCAACAGCAGGGCTTCTTCCTGGGCCAGATCCTGATCCAGCGCCTTCAACGCGTCCTCGGTTGCTTTTGCGCGATCAATCATCGCGAGCAACACGGCGCGCCGCGCCAGCACTTTGGGATCGGTGTCGCCGAGTTCAAGGGCGTGGGAAAGATAGGCTCCGGCCTTCAAAGGGAGACCGTTCTCGTAGAAAATGTTTCCGATCTGCGCAAAGGCGTGCGCGTTGGTGGGGCTCAACTGTGTCACATTGAGGTACTCGATCCGCGCCTTCTCGTAGTCGCCGAAAGCATAAAGCGCGTCGCCTTTTTCAAGGTGCCCCTCCACTTTCGACGCCTTGGAACAACCGATCACGCCAAGAATCAGTCCGACACACAAGACCGACTTCCAACCGTTTGAAGTCGCAGCCGCAATATGTTTCAAGGTTTTCTTCATGGAGAATTTCAATGTTCTGATGCGTGTTAGTCTGGAACTAGTTTGGACATCCCGCAGCTTCAACCGACTTGCCGTCCGGTGATGCCCTATCGACCCGACCCGGCCGGTTCATCCGCCGAAAAAGAAACAGTAACAAGAACAGCGGGATCAGTGAAATGGCAAAAAACACCGGGCCGCCGCGGTGATGGATGGGCGAGTGAATCATCTCGGGACCGTACTCCGTGCAGAGCCAGCCGATCGTGACGATCCGGAACCCGTTTCGAGCGATACCCAGGGGAATGACCAGCGCGCAGAAAACGACCCGCTGCCAGCTTTTATCCAGAAACAGATATCCGGCGATCAAACTCGTGATGAACAACACCAGCGTTGACCGGATCCCACTGCACTCCCGGGCGACCTCGATCGTGATGTTAGGCAGCTGAAAAACCAAGCCGCTCTGGAGATACGACGCGCCGATCAGGGAGAAAAACCAACCCGAAACATCGGCGGAGGTGTGTTGCAGACCGGTCTCGATGCCCGCCACCCACGCGGGCGGAATCGGCACCATGAACACCAGAAACGCCGTCGGAAACAGAATCTGTTTGATAAACTGCCCGCCCAGCAGATGAACCGCACCGGCCGCGAGAAGCGCCACAAATGAAAGCATCCGTAAGCTCAGGCTGATCGACGCCGCATCTTCTGAGCCGGAGATAGTCATCAGCGGGGCGGCGAACGAAATCGCGCCAATCACACCCAGAATCAGGACAGCCGGCCCGGACGCGGTGAACTCGTATTTGAGCTCTGATTTCATTTGCCAGACCAGCCACGCCGAGACGAAAGGAATGATCAGCGCATACGAAAACAGATCCTCATCCAGGCAGAATCTGGCCCATTCAAATAGATAAACAGAAAATGCCGCCGCGAGAACGGCAGCAAAAACAAACCAACGCTGAAGTCGTGATCTAAAGTCAGATGGAATCATGACGCACAGATTCTTATATTTCAAACCGCAGCTATCAGGCCAATTACGCGCTTGGCTCTAATCCTGAGCTGCCGCAATGATCAGCGTGTCCGACAACATCTGAACGCTCGTACGATCGTTGGCTGAACAAAACTTCCTAGCACACACGCTCGACAAAGCCAAAAACTATTACGCGGATCGACGGCGAAACCAGCGTACCCTGGCGGAGCGATCTGCCGGGAGCGTTTCGTTGCCGCCAAGACGGATCCAGAGCCGCTGAACGGCGCCGACGGACGGATTCGAGAAAATGGTACTTTTTCGTTTCAAGGCACATCTTGCGACAAATTACACGTTGGATTAATCTGGATTTGTGAGGGCTCTTGTAATCGTTGGAATCCTGATCCGCAGACTGGCCTGAGATGGAACGATTGTTTACCAGAACGGCGTGGAGGTCGGGTCGGGCGGGAACATCGAACTCAACCTGCGCCTGCTCACCGAGCTGGCCACGGACGAGTGGACGCCCGCCAAAAACGAGCGACTCGCCGCTCACCCAGACCAGGCCTTCAACCTTGTCCGCTCCAAATGAACCCTCAAAACAAAAAGCCCTGGGTCCGCTTCAACGCACGGAACGGCAGTTCAGGCATGGGCGGGTCGTTTCGGCGTTTATACGTCATTCTCGCTCTGCTAATTTTCGGCCTGTCCTTTACTGCAGGTTGGCTGGCATCGCACCGAACCATCGACAACAACCGTTCGGGAAGCTCGGATCAACTTTCATCAACCGAGAACATTTTCTTTGAGGCGATCGCCAACTACGGCTACAAAAAAACGGGCAGACACAGAACACGTTCTACATTTCGTCGAAGCCGAACTTTGGGGATCAATATATGATTTACTGGCGGGATGAGAACGTCCTGTTTTCTTTCCCGACGGCAATCAATCCCGAGGTTGTCGATACCCCCTCAGTGGTAGTTGCCAGAACGTGGAAGTTGAATCAGGAAAGCTTCCGCCCACCTGGCGACAAGGAACTAGAAACTTCAACGTATTTGGAATCCTGGGACTGGGCACTTCAAGAGCTGTTTGAGTGCGTAGTCAGGGGAGACATGTATCAACTGAAAACCAATAACCATCAGAAAGAAAAGGACTAGCTATGCCCTCCAATGTCACATTACCACCGATCAATACAGAGTCCGGTGTTATCGCCCGAATGTTGCTTGCCGAAGTCAAGACGCCGGGCTATTCGGGCTATAACGCTGATGATTTGAAGTGATCAATGCGGATCATCAAGAAGGTGCTCGAAAATCGAATGACCAAACCTGGTCAGTTCAATGCATCGGGCGCGACAAACGAAGCCGACATCATCACCGCTCCCGGGCAGTTTCATGGTTCCCGCGCTCAGAAGTGAAAAGCAACGGGTCACCTTTGGCGAAGATGGTGGATTGATGAAAGCGAAGTATGTTGGAGACTGGTTCTTCCTGACTCGAAAAGAGGTATCCGATGATGTGAGGAAATCGTTCAAACTGCGAACATTTCAGCACCGCAACGACAGCCTTGCGATCCCGTATTTCAGCCACATCGAAACCGGCCGAGGAAAAAACCGCGCCTTTCTTGGCGAGGATTATTCGTTCTGCGAACGAGCAACCCGGATTGGGTATGAACTGATTGTTGATACCTCCATTCGACTGGCCCATGTCGGGGCTTACCCCTATTCATGGGAAGACGTGCAGGAGAAGGAACGATTCAAGTCTGCAACGATTGAGATCAATCAGTGACCTTGCCGACGAGTTCGATGAAGTTACCGTCCGGATCCTGAACCGCGGTCAGCAGAGTGCCGCCACCGAGATCGACCGGACTTTCGCCGAGCAACTTGACCTTGGCCTTCTTCAGTCGTTCCAACGAGGGCGCCATGTCCTTCACAAAAATCGTGAGATAGCTCAGGCCGATCGTGGAATGGATGTAATCCTGTGAGGGTTTCACTCCGGGCTTTTTCGGAAACGACATCAACTTGATCTTGGACGCCTCAGGACCGTCCCCCAGAACAAACACCCGGATGTCGACGTCCAGGTTGTCGATGATACCGATCGCTTTGCCGCGAGCGCCCGGCACGGCAAACCCCGGCACTTCCTTGAACCCGATTACTTCCGTGTAAAACTTCGCCGACACATCGATGTCGCCGACCACGACTCCAATATCGATCGACAATCTGGAGAATTCCGGCGCGGGGTCGGCGGCCCTGCCGTTGGAAACGGCGCACAGGAGCAGCGCGCCTGAGGCCACAGAAGTGAGAAGAAGGTGATGGAGGACAAAGCGGGTGGATTTCATTCGGCAACCTTAGGGATTGCCGCCGTTAGATCAAGAAGATTGGCGCGGGCGCGAGCCCAAGCTCGGGAATAGACAGGTTCAGATTCTCGGTGAACACCCGAAACCGCGCCGGAGGGAGCTCTTTGCCTGGAACCAACGGAAATATAGCGCGTAGCTTCTCGCGATGTTCGGTTGTGTCAGCCTTAGAGAACAGTGTGTATGGATTCGCGACGATGTGCTGGGGCTGAAAATTAAATGCGCCCATATCACGAAACTCGGGCGGCTTCCAGATCCAATAGACTCATCACCGCTTGGGTCTAAATGCGGTAGTTGTGCTGCTTGATCCAGACGGCTCTTTAGGGAATCGCTGATTAAATCCAGCCAGTAATTGGAATCATGACAAAACGCCTGATAATCAAGTGGCAAAAAATGCAAGACCGCCTTTATTCAGCGCTTCCCTAGTGTGGGGGATCCATCCTGATGTCTGATGGCAACGTCGTCTTCGGTCTCAATTCCGATTGCGAAACCGGCCGGCTTCGTGCGAGCCAATCGAGGGCCCGTTCAAACTGAAACGCATACCCGGCTGCTGGCCCTGGCGTTGAATGACTTTCGAGACTCATGGCTTTGATTTGTTTGACGGTGTCAGATTAATCTTCGCTTTGCCGTTGAAAATTAGATGGCTGGATTTTGACTCTATGTGCGTCAGCACGAAGTTGTGCGTTTACTTTTCAGTTGGATGGTCCTGATCATGACTGATTCTAAAACATTCCCATGGGCGCGGCTCTGAAGGGAAATTCCGTCGGAAGAAATAAGTGTCCGCACGCGGCAAAGACAAGAACGTAACCTGTTGAAAATCTACGGCAGTGTCGAAGCGATCGCGGACGACCGGGTGCGTGCAGCCGGAATTGGGCAGGACCGGCCAGCATGGTCTGGTAGGGGGCTCAAAAAACCGCCAGCAACACTTGATCCGCCAAGACCGTTGCTACCCGCCGCACGTATTCAATCCCGTCCGCAGGCGCGTCGCCGGTTGCATTCCGGCCCGAAAATCGACACTCTCGAATCCGAACCCGGTCTGACCATCATGCCCTACGCCCTCAGCACTCATGACAAACCAGATCACGGCCACGTCCGCACCGCGGCACAGGCCGAACACAAACGCTACCTTGATGCACACTGCGGCAAACTCATCCTCGCCGCCGGGGCCATGCTGGATGATGTCGGCCCCACGCCGCACGGAAGCATTCTGATTGCCGATACGGACGACAGAACTGTGGCCGAGAATTTCATTCAACACGATCCGTTCACCAAGGCCGGCCTGTTCGAGAACGTCACCGTCACGCGCTGGCGAAAGGCGTTCTTCAACTTTGAACGCGGGGTCAGTCTCGATTGATCCGACTTCAATCTCCGCCCCTTTACTCCATGATCCGAAATCTCATCACGCTTGTCCTGCTCGCGCTGCCGCTGGTGCACGCGGTCGATGTCCACGCAGCCGACTCCGCTCCGACCGAATACAAACTGGCGACCGACATCCTCTATCGCGAGGGCACCAGCCTGACCGGTTACATGCGCGACCGTTGCCGCCTGGATGTGTCTTACCCGGTCAACGCAAAGGATTTCGCGACCGTCGTTTGGTTTCACGGCGGCGGCCTGACGGGCGGCGAAAAATCAATACCTGCCGGCTTGAAGGAAAAAGGCATCGCCGTTGTTGCCGTCAATTACCGGCTTAGCCCAAGAGTCAAATCACCCGGGTACGTCGAGGACGGAGCTGCAGCGGTCGCCTGGACATTTCAAAATATTTCAAAATATGGCGGGTCGCCCGCGAAGATTTTTGTCAGCGGCCACTCGGCCAGTGGTTATCTCACCAGCATGGTCGGCCTAGACAAGCGAGGGCTTGCGGCCTATGGCATCGACGCAAATGAAATTGCCGGACTGATTCCCTATAGCGGGCATACGATCACGCACTTCACCGTGCGCGCGGAGCGCGGCATCGACGGCAAACAACCGGTCGTCGATGACATGGCGCCGCTGTTTCACGTGAGGAAGGACGCCCCGCCGCTGCTCCTGATCACGGGTGATCGCGAACTGGAGATGCTGGGTCGCTACGAGGAAAACGCCTATCTCTGGCGCATGATGCAGGTCGTGGAACATCCCGACACGACGATCTACGAACTGGACGGATACGATCACGGCGGGATGGCCGAACCGGCACACGCGCTTTTGCTCCGTTTCGTCAAACGCATCAGCTCAGAAAAATAGCGTCCGTCACGCAAGAACCGTCTTCTTCCGCGTTCACCGAACCCCGGTGAATGACAATCCTGTCATTTGATCGCCCGGTGTTTTGTCATTTTGCAGTGCTGAATTTAGCCGCGATGAGACATGCCCGACGAACCCGACTTCCCCACGGTCCCGCTTGGATGCTCGCTTCATTCCTGCTGACCGGCTGCGCCTCGCCAGAATCAAAGCGACCGCTGGTCTCCTCTCAGTTGCAAAATCGGACTGGCCACACCATCGGCACCCAAACCGATCCCGGCACGATTTCGCTGCCTCCGGGCGTTTCGTTTGCCCGACCTCTCACCGATGACGAAGCGGTCGCCATTGCGCTCTGGAACAACGCGGCGTTTCAGCAACTTCTCTCCGAACTCGGACTGGCCCGGGCCGACATCGTGATGGCCGGTCAGATTTCAAACCCCACTTTCATGGCTCTCTTTCCGTTGGGGGAGAAACAACTCGAATACCTCGCCAAGGTTCCGGTTGAAGCTCTCTGGCAGCGCAAACGCAAGGTCGTCGCGGCCGAGGCCCAGTCCCAGGAAGTCGCCGAACGCATGGTGCAGGTCGGCCTCAATCTCATTCGCGACGTCAAACTGGCCTGCGCGGATCTGCGGCTGGCCGAAGGCAACGTCGCGCTGAAAAAGGAATCTGCCGCGTTGCTGAAACAGATCGCCGCACTGGCCGAATCCCGTTTCCAGGCCGGGGACATCAGTGAACTGGAAACCGTCACTGCGCGCATCGCTGCGTTAAACGCGGAACAGGACTTTCGCCGCGCTCAAGCCGACGCCGCCGTCGCCCAGGTTCACCTGCGAACGTTGCTCGGTCTTGGCCGCGACCAAGTAAACCTGACCCTCACCGGCCATACCTTGAAATCCGATCCCGACGAGCGCGACGTCAACGAGCTTGTGACCGACGCCCTGGCCAATCGACCCGATCTGCGCGCCGCCGAACTCGGACTTGAAGCCGCCGGAGATCGCGCCAAGGTTTCCCGTCGCGAGATCTACACCTTGACCGTGTTGCTCGACGGGAACGGCACCGGCAGCGATGCGAACTTCGGTCCGGGCGTCGATTTCGCCATTCCCATCTTCAACCAGAACCAGGGCGGCATCGCCATCGCTGATGCAAGACTCGATCAGGCGGCGCGGCGATACGTCACCGTGCGCGATCAAATCGTTTTTGAAGTTCAACAGGCGCACGTCCGCTGGCAGCAGTCAGCCGAAGCGGTCAAGACCTGGAACGATCATTTGAAGCCCGGGCTGGAAGGCGCTGTTCACGTCGCGAAGACCGGTGTCAGTTCCGGTGACCTGCCGCCCCTACAATCACTTGAAGCCGAGCGCACGCTTGTTAACGCGTTGCTCAATCAGCAACTCGCCATCGCCGACTGGCAACGTGCCACCGCCGAACTCGAACGCGCCATCGGTCATCGTCTCGATCTGCCGTAGACCAAAACCACTTCCACCGCAACGCCATGAAAAATCACGCCTGGTTTGTAGCACCTGAACTATCGAGTTCACCGAACCGCACGCACTGGTCTGGGGGGGACGGGCCACCGGCCCGGGCGGGGGGGCTACCAGCCCGCCCGATTCGCCAGGCCAATGGTGAACCGACAAGCAACCTGTCAGCGTCCGGGGAGCTCGGTGGCAGGTTGCCGCCGAGAACGGCCAGGTTGGGCGTTCCACCCCGACATGATGAGACCGTCACGGTCAGCGCGTTCGCGTTGTTGGTTTTTCTCGGCGCATTGCTCACGAATTCGTCTCAAGTCATCGCCGCCACCGCACCCAAGAACCCGCCGGCGATCGTCAGTGCCAAGGCCGTTGAAGCGGACTTCAACACGGTGACGCTCACCCCCAAGGCGGAGGAACGTCTCAAGATCAAGACGGTCGCCGTTGAGCGAAAGAGCATTCCACTCACGCAACTTTACGGCGGCGAAGTGATGGTTGCCTTGGATCAGACCAATTCGTCGAGCTCCGGGGCAACCCAATCGATTCTTCCACTGCTGCCCAGCATGACACCGGCGGATCGTGTCCGTCTCGCCGAATCGCAGGTGGACGCCGATGGCTTGATCGCCGCAGCCAAGGTTCAAGTGGAAGCAGTGCAGATCGCCATGGAACGAGCTCAACGCATGTTGCGCGACAAGTCGGGCAGTCAACGAGTTGTTGACGAAGCCCAAGCGCAATTGAATCTCGCCGAATCTGAACTCGCCAAAACCACGGCCCGCCGCGAACTGCTCGGCCTCGCCATGTTGCCCGGTTCCACGCCGGATCGCGTCTGGATCCGCGTTCCCGTCTACGTCGGCGATCTTCAACGTATAGATCCAAACGCATCGGCCAGCATCGCTGCGCTGGGTGCGCCCAAGAGTGATCCAGGGGTTTCGGCAAAAACCGTGGACGCGCCGCCCTCCGCTGATGCGGCCGCTTCATCGGTCGATTTGTTTTTTGAAATGGAGAACAAAGATCAGCGCTTTCGTTTGGGCGAACGTGTGGCGGCTCACGTGACGTTGAAGACGGCGAAGGATTCACTCGTGGTCCCGTGGGCCAGCGTGATCATCGATATCAACGGCGGCACCTGGGTTTACGAGAACACGGCTGATCAACAGTTCGTCCGCAAGCGTGTGCAGGTAAGTCGCGTGGCCGGTGATCTTGCCGTCTTGGCGACCGGGCCGGCGGTGGGGTCCAAGATCGTCACCGACGGCGCGGCCGAGTTGTTCGGCACCGAGGTTGGCTTCAGCAAGTAACGCCATGATGATCTGGTTGATATCCACCTCGCTTCGTGCTCGTGTCCTGGTCGTGGCCGCCGGGGTCGCGATGATCATCCTCGGTCTGCGCGTGGTGCAGAACACGCCGATGGACGTGTTTCCCGAGTTCGCGCCACCGCTGGTTGAAATTCAAACGGAAGCCCCCGGACTCTCCACCGAAGAAGTCGAGAGCCTGATCACGGTGCCGTTGGAGAACGCCGTCAACGGCGTGGCGTGGCTCAAGACCGTCCGATCCAAAACTGTGCTCGGCCTGTCGTCAGTGGTGCTGATTTTTCAAGAAGGAACCGATCTCATGCGCGCCCGGCAACTCGTTCAGGAACGAGTTGCCATCGCCGCGCTGAAGCTCCCCGCCACGGCCCATCCGCCGGTTATTCTTTCGCCGCTTTCGTCGACGAGTCGCGCGCTCAAGATCGGCGTTTCCTCCACCAATCTTTCACAAATGGAAATGTCGGAGCTGGCCTTGTGGACGATTCGTCCGCGCTTGATGGCCGTGCCCGGCGTGGCCAACGTCGCGATCTGGGGACAGCGCGACCGCCAGTATCAGGTGCTCGTCGATCCCGCCCGGCTTCGCGCTCATGGCGTCAGTCTCGATGCCGTGGTCCGCGCGGCCGGGGACGCGACCGTCGTCAGTGCCGGTGGCTTCATCGACACACCGAACCAGCGTCTCGCCATCCGCCACCTTGCGCCAATCATCACCATCGAAGATCTGGCGCGAACGGTCGTTGCGTTCACCAATGGTGTTCCCTTGCGGCTCGGCGATGTCGCCGAAGCCGTCGTCGGACACCCGCCGCCAATCGGTGACGCCGTGATCAACGACGGTCCCGGCCTCCTGCTGATTGTCGAAAAACAGCCGTGGGGCAACACGCTCGAAGTCACCCACAAAGTGGAGGAAACGTTGGACGCACTTCGCCCGGGACTCAAAGGCGTCGAGATTGATTCCACGATCTTCCGTCCCGCGACGTTCATCGAGATGTCGTTGGATAATCTTTCGCACGCGATGATGATGGGTTGCCTCCTCGTGGTGATCATCCTGATGGCGTTTCTCTTCGACTGGCGCACTGCGATCATCAGTTTGTCCGCGATCCCGCTGTCGCTCATGGCGGCCGCTCTCGTGCTCCACTGGAAGGGTGGAACGATCAACACGATGGTGCTCGCCGGTCTGGTGATTGCCGTCGGCGAGGTGGTGGACGACGCAATCATTGATGTGGAAAACATCATGCGTCGCTTGCGACAAAACCGGTTGCTCGCGAATCCGCTGCCCGCTTTCAAGGTGGTGCTCGATGCGTCACTCGAAGTTCGGAGCGCCGTGGTGTTTGCCAGTTTGATCGTGGTGCTGGTGTTCATCCCAGTCTTCTTTCTGCCCGGCCTGACCGGGACATTCTTCCGTCCACTGGCGTTCTCCTATGTGCTGGCGATCATGGCCTCGCTGCTCGTCGCGTTGACCGTGACTCCCGCCATGTGTCTGATGCTTTTGCCGAGTGCTCCCGAACGTCGGCAAGACGCGCCGTTGGTTCGTCTCTTGAAACGCATCTACAGTGCGATCCTGCCACGTCTGGTCGGCAAACCCGGGCTTGCCATTGCGGTGCTCGCCAGTGCCTTTACGATCACCGGATTCGCGATCCCTCGTCTCGGCGAGGAGTTTCTGCCGAACTTCAAGGAACGCGATTTTCTCATGCACTGGGTGGAGAAACCCGGCACCTCGCTTGAGGCCATGCGCCGAAGCACGATCGACGTCAGCAAAGAACTCCGCACCGTGCCGGGCGTCCGCAATTTCGGCGCGCACATCGGACGCGCGGAGGTGGCCGATGAAGTTGTGGGGCCGAACTTCACCGAGCTGTGGATCAGTCTGGATCCGACGGTGGACTACGATTCAACCGTCGCCAAGGTCCAGGAAGTGGTGGACGGCTATCCCGGGCTCTATCGTGATCTGCTGACCTATTTGAAGGAACGGATCAAGGAAGTCCTGACCGGCGCGAGCGCGACCATCGTGGTCCGCATCTTCGGTCCTGATCTCGACACGTTGCGGGCCAAAGCTCAGGAGATGAAGGGCTCGCTCGAAGGTATTGATGGCGTTGTTGATTTGAAGGTCGAAGCGCAGGCATTGGTGCCGCAGGTGCAGGTCCGACTGAGACCTGAAGTGGCCGCAAACCTCGGGCTCACCCCCGGCCAGATTCGGAACGCCGCAACCACGCTGATCAAGGGCGCGAAGGTCGGCGAACTTTATCAGGATCAAATGATCTTCAGCGTCGCAGTCTGGGGTGATGAAAGTGTGCGCACGGACGTCCAGTCGCTGCGCAGCCTTCCCATCGAGATTCCCGGAGGCATGCTGGTTCCGCTCGGCGACGTGGCCGACGTGGAAGTGGTTCCGAGTCCGAACGAGATCAAACGCGAGAGCGCCTCACGCCGGATCGACGTCACCTGCAATGTGCGCGGTCACGATCTCGGAGCCGTGGCTCGGGACATCGCCGACCGTGTGGGAGAGGTTTCGTTTGAGCGCGGTTATCATCCGGAGATTCTTGGTGAATACGCCGAACGCCAGACGTCCAGCCAACGCTTGATGCTCCTGGCAGGGTTTTCACTCCTCGGCATTCTCGTTCTGCTCCAGGTTGATTTCCAATCCGTCCGCCTCACGATGATGGTGGCGTTGACGCTGCCCTTCGCGTTGATCGGCGGAGTGGCGGCGGCATTCCTCGGTGGCGGCGTGCTGTCGATCGGTTCGCTGGTTGGCTTCGTAACCGTGCTCGGCATCGCGGCGCGCAACGGCATCATGCTCGTCAGCCACTACCGTCATCTCGAACACGAGGAAGGCATGGAGTTTGGTCTGCCGCTCATCTTCAAAGGAGCCGAAGAACGACTTGCTCCGATCCTCATGACAGCCTGCTGCGCGGGACTCGCGTTGCTGCCATTGGTGGTCGCCGGCAACCTTCCCGGTCACGAGATTGAATTCCCCATGGCCGTCGTCATCATCGGTGGGCTGACCACCTCGACCTTGTTGAACTTGTTTCTTCTGCCGGTGCTCTACGCGGCGTACGGTAAAAAGGCGCGATTGGCTTGAGACCAAAGATGTGCGAACCACCAGCACCGAAACAATGGCGGCCGACACTCCGACTGAACTGAACGCCGAAAGGGGCTTCCGGGCTTGCGATGAAATCTCGAGCGGCGCATCGTCCTCCAAAGTCATGCGCGTACTGGTTGTCGAAGACGAAAAGAAGGCCGCCTCCTTCATCCGCCGTGCGTTGCAGGCGGAGGGCTTCGTGGTGGACGCCTTTCACAATGGCGAGGAGGGGCTGGTCGCCGCGCTCACGACGGCTTATGACGCCATCGTGCTCGACATCATGTTGCCTGGACGCGATGGCTTGAGCGTGCTCCGCGAGTTACGCGCGAAATCAAATCTTACCCCCGTGTTGTTGCTCTCCGCCCGGGGCGAAGTGGATGAACGTATCGATGGACTGAACGCCGGCGCGGACGACTATCTTCCCAAGCCATTTGTTCTCGGTGAACTGGCGGCCCGAGTCCGGGCCCTCACGCGGCGATCCGCCGGTGAAGGCAAGCCGGTCGTACTCAAACTGGCTGATCTGAGCCTGGACACCGTCACTCGAAAGGCGATACGGGCGGGAAAAACGATTGAGCTGTCTACCCGCGAGTATGCGTTGCTTGAGTATCTCCTGCGTTCACAGGGACGAGTTTGTGGTCGGATGCAGATTCTTGAAAAGGTCTGGGACTACGACTTTGATCCCGGCACAAACCTCGTCGATGTCTATGTCCGCCGGGTTCGCGACAAGATCGACGCCGGGCACTCCGCTCCTTTGCTCCACACCGTTCGCGGCGTGGGCTATGTAATGAAGGAACAGCCATGACCATCCGGAGTCGCATCACGGTCTGGTATGCCGGCGTGGTGTGCGCCTCCATTCTGCTCATGGCGGGGGTGATGTATTTCGAACTGGTGTATGAGCGCCGGATCAGGGAGGCGGCGGGCCATCCCAAGGATTCGATTCAAGAAGAGATCGCCGAGGTCATCTTTTTCTATGGAGTTCCCACGGCGCTGGCGACGGTGGTCGGAGGCTGGTTGTTGTTGCGTCGCGCCCTCTCTCCATTGGACGAGTTGACGAAAGCGGCCGAACGAATTCAGGCGGACACGTTGCTAGAACCGCTTCCAAGAACCGGCAACGGTGATGAAGTGGACCGGCTTTCGGAAGTGTTGAATGCCACCACCCGGAGACTTGATGAGTCGTTCCAGCGCATTCGCGAATTCACACTTCATGCTTCCCATGAACTGAAAACGCCGTTGACCGTGATCCGGAATGAACTTGAAAGCTCGATTGCGGACAATGAACAAACGGTCCGGCAGCGCGAACGGACCTCAAGTTTGCTGGAGGAGATCGAGCGCCTGACCCATATCGTGGACAGTCTGACATTTTTGACCAAGGCGGATGCGGGCCAGCTCAAGATGAAAAAGTCCCCGGTCGCGCTGGATGAGTTGCTGCGGGAATCGGTGGAAGACATCGAGGCGCTGGCGCACCCCGCAGGAATCAAAGTCACGCTGTCGGAGTGCTGCAGCGCAAATGTCATGGTCGATCGTCAACGATTGCGACAGCTGCTGCTGATTCTGGCGGACAATGCGATCAAGTACAATCGTCCGCACGGTCAGGTCACCCTGAGTTTGCGCATGGACAACCATGTTGCCCGTCTTTCCATCGCAAACACAGGAACGACAATTCCTCCCGTTGTCCTCGACCGGGTGTTTGAAAGATTCTATCGGGGTGATTCTTCACACAGCAGTGACATCGACGGTTGCGGTCTGGGACTGGCCATCGCCCGTTGGATCGTAAGGTCTCATGCCGGGGAAATTTCGATCGCATCCGACCCGGACGGGTTGACCACCGTCTTCGTCGAGATGCCGGTGACAAAATAGCAACCGGCAGTTTCCTCGGTTTGTTCTCCAACAAAGGGGGGGGGTACCGGCAAGAAACGAATGGGGAGCCATGGAGCTCAACCTCAAGGCAGCACCGATTTGATCCGGCTCTGCGGCCTGCAAGGCCGCTTTCCGTTGTAGTACAATGCTTCCAGCCTGTCTTGTTGCGGCTGCGAAAACCGGACGCGGAGGGAAGTAAGAAAACAGGTTACGGCGTGGCACCGGCCGTATCTTTGCAGCACCCGAGACAGGCAAGATGCCTGTCCTCCTTTTCAGCCGCCCTCCAGGTGGTCTTCCCCTGAAAAAGTGGACAGGCAGGGCGCAGGGTTTTGCGGGTTAGTTTAGTCGGTTTTTCAGGTTTGAAAAGTGTTCTTTGAGGAAGGCGCTGGGGGACTTGTAGCCGAGGGCGCTGTGG
>Ga0209390_10001407_pt1 | contig 46746 bp, 47 predicted proteins | sample BON01_FD_187212 | JGI IMG/M metagenome (GOLD analysis project Ga0209390, IMG submission 187212) | Freshwater microbial communities from Lake Bonney liftoff mats and glacier meltwater in Antarctica - BON-01 (SPAdes) (version 2) | ecosystem: Environmental > Aquatic > Freshwater > Ice > Glacier...
CAACATCTTCAATTATTTTCGTTCTCAAATCTAAACTATACGGATGTCCCATCTACAGCTCCTTTTAAAGGATTATAGTTTATAGTATTTTCTATAAATTAACAGCAATAACAATGAAGCCTGCTAAGTTCGATTAGCTATACTACTCGTATAATCCTTTTGAATCATTGATTGTAGTTTTCCTTGATCAAAGTCTTGCTTAGAATTTGCATGATAGGTAGTCTGTGAAGAGTCTTTGTTATATTTTACTCGGGTAAAGGACCCGTCTGTATTATACGTATCTTGTGGAGCTTCTACATCATTATAACTATAAGTATCTGACATAACTCCTCTTGTGGAGGTTGCAAGAGACTCTCCTTTTTTATTAGTAACTGTTCTACCTACAAGGCTACCATCTGCGCTATATTTTGAAGTTGTTGTAATATCACCATCAGTATATTTTTTCTCAGAAATATGACCTGTAAGGTCGCCATTTTCATTGTCTTTGTATGTACCAGTTGATTCAGTGGTATTATGCCCTTTTGCACTCACTGTATTTACGATAGTATGAGTCCCATCAGCATTATGGGTTATTTCTGTTGAACTGTTAATTTTTAGACCGCCTTCATTTTTATCTGCAGGATGTACAATAATTGTTTTTACTGGATTTCCTGACCAAGTTTTATGAACTGTTGTTTTTGTCCCATCAGCACCAATTTTTGTTGAGGTCCAAGTGATTCCATCTTTCATAGATGCACTTGGAATCCAAGACTTTACCGTATCGTTAGGCAAGTCTTTTATATTATAACTATTATTTTTTTCATTTAATGCTTCAGATTTTTCATTCATCAGTTGATTGTTTTTTTGCGTTTCAGGGTGTGACATTCCCGGTTTAGGAAGTTCTTCATATTCGTGCATTGCAATAACATGTAATGCTGTAAATAGTCCTAAACTGAGTAATAAAAATATTCTTTTATTCATTATCTATTCCTTCTTTTATTCATTATTTTTTCTAATTTTATATGTTATTACATGAGAGTAGATTCATTATTTACAGCAGCTCCTTTATTATTATTATTATTATTATTATTATTGGTGCCTAGGATATCTGCAGATGCAGAGGCTATGCTACGCTGTTGAGCTGATGTGTTTGACAGATTTATTCCAGTAATATTTTTATTTGTATTTTTATCTAAAGTTTGAGTATTGGCTTTATTTGGTGATAAAGACCCTTGGTCCATTGCGGCTATTTGTTGAGTTGTTTCTGCTAAATAATCATTATATTGATTCACTTGAGAAAGATTGTAAGTATTATTTTGAGCTTGTGTTGTTGTGGCAACTGATTGAAGGCTGCTGCTGTATCTGTTTGCAATAGAAGCAGGATTATTCATTTTTGTTAATCCCTTGCGGCCAACTGCAGTAGTTATTTTACTGGAAACTGAAGGGATATGACTTTCAGCAATTTCAGCAGCATATCCATTCATTGAAAATGTGAGACAGTAAAGTAATAATAATAAATTTATTTTTTTTATCATGATCTTATTCCTTTTTATATTTTATATCTTAATTCTATCAATTATGGATCACTGATCGCAATAATTTAACTTATTGATGTCTGTTTGAGTCATTCTCATTGTTAAACTCTATTTTTTCATGGTTATAAATGATTACAATTGAGATATAGATGAAAATTTATTAATAAGGATTTTTTATGAAAAGCAAGACCATGTTATTTTTGGCATTACTTTTATTATATGAGAGCCGTGTTCAATTATTTGCAGTTGTCGAAAGAGAGCAATCAGCGCCTGGGACAACCGAAGAAACAAGTCGAGTAGCAGCTGCGCAAAAGGTCCAGCAAACATCAATTGCTAAAAATGCAGCTACGCAGCATACAGTCGATCCTATAAACAATCATAAGGCCGTTGAGTCAGCTACATTGTTACATAAACCTGTAAATTCAGGTTTATCACTAGGGGAAGAATCTTTACCTCAAGCATCAATTGTGCCTGGGGCAGTAGTTGATGAAAATAATGAAAATCATGCCGTATATGTTGATGCAACACAGCCTGTTCAAGGGGAGTTACCTGACTCACAAGAAGCGAGTGCAGATAATTATTTGTTTAACAATTGGAACAAACCTCAAGAAGTTCATGCAGTGGATGAACAAGCAAAATCGATACATAAAGAATCATTTACTAAGCGATATGTCGATTATAGCAACCGCCGTATAGATCAAGTTGATCCAATTAAGGCAAAAAATGCCATTAATAATATTGATCAATCAATTAAAAATATAGATGTTGATGGAATGTCTGACGCTGAGTTTGCAAGATTTGATGAATACAGAGATAAATTTGAATTAATAAAAAAACAATATAAAACCGATGTAACTCAGTTGAAATCTCAAGATTTGGCAGATTTTTTAAATGATTTTAAGCAGTTTTCAGAAAATCAAGTTGAACAAAGTGAGAAACAGTTAACCCGTTCATTATGGCAAAAAATGTTCGATGCAATTCAAGACTTTTTTGATCTATTGAATGCAAAAGAAGTTCAGCCAGTTCCAATTGCTCTAACAACCTCAATTCCTCAAGAACCAATTCAAAGTCAAAATTTTATAAAAAACCCTTCAACTTAAAAAGCTGAAGGGTTAGGGGGGTGAACAATACATGAGAGTATTGTTCGATTAGGGACATTTTATAGCGATATGTATAATGTTATCTATTCTACATATCGCATATTTTATATCATTTTTTTCGATTGAAAAATCAACCTTCAGTTGTTAGTTGTATCAAATGTTCCACCTTGTGTAAAGTTTTTAATGAAAGGAAATTTGGTAGGATTTTCTTGAAATTCTTGAGATGATGCTGTCTCAATGATTTTTCCGCTTTGCATCAAATGAATTGTAGATTTTATTTGTTTGATAAGTTCCGTATCATGTGTTGCAACAATGACAATTAATCCTTGCTTTGCAAGAGAGTTTATTTCTTGTGCGATTTTACTCGTTAACATTGGATCAAGTGCAGAGGTTGGTTCATCGCAACAAATAATTTTTGGTTGTAGAGCCAGTGTTCGAGCAAAAGCTACTCGTTGCTTTTGTCCTCCTGACAAACCATTTGGCATAAGACTAGCTTGTGCAGATAGTTCATAATGAGCAAGTAATTTGTTAACAATTTCTTTTGCTTGAGCTTCTGTTTTATGAGCAATTTTTATCAAAGGTAGGGTGATATTTTCTTCAACAGTTAGATGAGGAAATAAATTGAAATCTTGAAAAACCATTCCTACTGTTGCAGAAACTAAATCTTTACCCTTTGTAGTTATCGTTCCAGTTTCTATAGATTCTAAGCCAGATAAAATTCGTAAAATAGTTGATTTTCCAACACCTGATTTGCCTAGGAAAACAACAACTTCACCAGGATTAACATCAAAGCTGACATCATCTAAAATAAGTTTTTCATGATAATGTTTTGATAAGTTTTTAATGCTTAGCATGATAGTTTATCTTTTTATTAAGAAGGGACATTAAAATAGTTACAGTTGTTGTTAAAAGAAGGTATATACATCCAATTCCAAAGTAAACGGAAGGTATGTCGTATGTTTGGCTGATAATAACTTGACCTTGTTGCATAATTTCATACACGCCAATAGTTGATGCTAAACTTGAGTCTTTAATCAGCGTAACAATTTCACTTTCTAAATTAGGAAGCACTGCATGAAAAGCTTGTGGAAAAACAATGTAGCGAGTTGTTTGTGATGAGCTGAATCCAAGTGATTTTGCAGCGTCCAATTGCCCTTTGCTGACTGATGTAATACCTGTTAAAACAGTTTGGCTTAAATATGCAGCACTGTTAAGACCAATCGAAATAATTGCAGACCAAAGCGCTGGGATTGGAACTCCAAGACATCCTAATACCGAATAGGTTCCCATGACTTGAATCAACATTGGTGTACCGCGAACGATCGAAACATATAATTGAGCAAAAAATATTGCGACCTTGTTTTTTCCAGCAAGAATAATACCCAGTGCTGTACCAACAATGGTTCCAATCGCACAACTGATAAAAGCAATTTTCAAACTAATACCAACTCCTGAAACCAGAAGCGGATAATATTTTATTAATAGATCAAAATTAATCATTCAAATCCCCATTTTGTTTTGATTGTTTGCATTGTTCCATCTTCTATCATCGCATCAATAACAGGATCAATTTCTGTTTGTAGTTGTGTGTTGTTTTTTGCATAAGCTAGAGCACAAGCATCAGCAGATCCAGGTAAAATGAAAGATTGGAAGTCATTTTTTTTATCATAGCATTCTAAAAAATTATTGTAGGTTGATTGTGCAATTGCAAAAACTTCAACGCTATTTGATTGTAATGCCATAAATCCATCGGTTGGTGATTTAAGACGTACGAGGTTAATATCTTCATGCTGAGATAAAAATGTATCAGCAGTGTAACCAATATTGACTGCAACTGATTTACCATACAAATCTTGTATGCTTGTGATAGGACCACTTGTTTTTTTGTTGACGGCAATGTTGTTATCATTGTCAACATAGGGGTGGCTGAATAAAATTGTTTGTTTTCGTTCTTCGCTTGGACATAGACCAGCTGCAATAACATCAATTTGACCTGTTAAAAGTTCAACGATTAATGAATTGAAAGGCATGTCTTTAATTTTTAATTTTTTGTTTAATCGTTGTGCAACTTCATTGATAACATCAATTTCGAGTCCAACAATTTTACCAGACTCAAAATCTATTTGAGCGTATGGTGGGTAATCGGGAGATATCCCTACAATTAAAGTACCCTGTGTACCTTGACGAACTTCTGTTGAAGGTGTTTTTGTGTAAAAAAAGTAAAATGTATACAGTAATATTACTGATACAATTATTGTTATAATCTTTTTCATGTTAAATCCTGCTCACTATTTTCTACTGTTTTATTTTCTGTGTAAATTAATCTCTAGATTTTAGTATTCAAATTTTGTTAGAAAAAGTCTAATTTTTTAATGGTTTACTGGTTTTAGTGAGTCAAAACAATGTCATAAAAGTGAATGTTTGCATGAATAATGCATTGTGTTATCCTGCGATACAGTTATAATTCTTTCATATACTTGTTGTTTAAGCCTCATTGTATAAATTTTTTTAAAGTTACGTGCATAGTTTTGTTATTAAGGATTAGTATGAATAAAATAATTGTAAGTCTCATATTATTATTACCAGTAGCATCAATACAATCAATGTTAGTGAGACCGTTGATTAAAAAATCAACTCAAACAGCTCAAAAAGTTGTTCAAAAAAGAGATGTATATGAGCTTGCTGTGGTACCAGCTTTAGTTGCAGGCGCTATTACTACAGGGGCAAACTTTAAATTACTATTTGATCTAAGCAAGGTTGACGATAAGATTAATGCTCGTTGTAAAGGCAGTAAAGCTACTCGATTCAAAGAAGATCTTGTTTGTTTAAATGCAGCAGATTATAAGTTTATGGATTCCACTGCACAACTCATTGTTGCAAATTACGTGTACACTTTTGCTCAACCCGATTTAATGTGGGCAGGGGTATCGTCATATCTTGTATTACAAGCCGCACTGAAAACATCTCAAGGCTTTACAGAATGTCAACTTGCTGATGCAAAAGTTGACCAGTTGATTCCAAGAAAAGAAGAATATATTGAAGTGGTAGATTTAAAAGATGTGACTGAAGTATCTAGATCTGATTCTGATGTTTTGAAAAAATAAAATTGTATTGAGAAGCTGTAAGGATTTTTACTATGAAAAAATTCACAATCACTATTTTTTTATTGCTAGCGTCTTTGTCAATGCAAGCAATGTCTTTGCGACCATTAGTTAAATCTTCAACTAAGAAAACTCAGAAATTAGCGACCATTGGTAGCACTCAAAATATGACCGAATATATGCTTGTCCCAGCGGCTATTGTCGGGATTGCTACTGGAGTTTGTAATGCAAAATTAGCGCTCGATATTATCGATGCAAGAAATAAAGCACAAGATTGGTTTCATGAAAAAGAGCAAAAGGTATGTAAAAAAAGTAATTCTTCATCACAACAAATGCCGAAAATTAAATTATTTACTTCTAAGTTAAAAGCTCCAAATGAGCAACTGTTTTCTTCGAACATGGCGCTGCTTACAACAACTTTTTTAGTAGGTGCTGGCGTTCAATTAAATGACCAAATGGTGAATTGTTTGTTGGCATTACCATCATTGCATGTTGCTCTTTGCGCAGCAAGGCATACAAGTACTGGTTTTTATGATCTTGATTGTGCAAATGAAAAAATTAAGATATTGATTCAAGAAAGAAGTAAAATTAAAAAAATAAAATAAAAGATACCTTTATATCACTTTTCGTGATATAAAGGTATCTTTTATTATCATAAATAATATAAATTTTAATTGATTTCTTCTAGTTCTCCCTCTGCATTTTGGCCAAATTGAGTATAACCATTTCTGTTATATTTTCCATTTGAGCCAATATAATTTCCTTTTTTATCATAACCATATAAAGCGTGAGTTAGATCCGTAGCTACTGGTTGAGCTGAACCAAAAAAGAAAGATGGATTTTTAGATGGAATAATATTTGTTCCATCTAAAAAATTAACATATTGTTTTTGAATATCTTCAGTTGCTTGATTATAGTTACTTAAATTTTCTCTATTTTGTGTAATAGGGCCATTGTTAACTGGAGTGGCATCTTGCCTTAGTTTGTTTTTTGGCTTATGAGAAAGAGCATTATTAATAAGATCATCCAAAGAATTTAATTTTTTATAATCATTTACTTTATACTCTTTAGACATTAGATCACTGTGTATATCAGAATGATCGCTATTTTTTTGTTTTATTGCTGTTTTACAACATTCAAAATCTACATCACCAAATTTGTTTCTTGCAGCATAATACTTATTGGTATAATTTTTCAATATTGCTAATTCTTCTATTTTTTGACGAATAACTTCTTGCTCATATGGTGTACTATAAGGTAATTCTAAGATTCTATCTTCAATTTCATTAAATTCTGTTTTTGTTAAAAAAGAACGCGTAGGCGTTAACATAGCTTGATTTTGTATTGAATATGCTGCTCTTGCTAAAGGAGCTGTATGTCGCGTTAATTTAGAAAGAGAAGAAGCATTGATCACTGTACATAACTGCATAATTGCAATTATTACTATTGTTTTTGTTGGTTTTTTCATTTTTGTTGCCTTTTTTATTAATAACACTTTAATTTCACTGTTGATATTATAACACAGCCATAAAAAACACAGCCATAAAACAATTACAAGTGTTACCATGCTTTTTAATTCAAATAGAATAACCTTTATTTGTTGAGTGATATAGAAATTATAGATGTAAACATTGATTGAATGAACTTTACGATAAGTTTTAACTTGATTTATAAAATTTTATTTAAATGATTTAAAATAAATCAGATTCTATATTTGCTGGTGTATCAAGTTGCATAGCTTTGTAAAAAAGTGAATCATATGTTCTTGTTTCAATTACGATTGGCATACGAACAGCATGACCCAAAACTAAAGCCTGTTTTTTTGTGTCTAATGAATTCAAAACCGTCTTGAGGGTGTTTGCCTGAGCAGAGCCAGAAAGAACAGCCTGAACATCTTTGTCGTCACTGAGCTGGGCAATAACTTTGGTACCTACTTGAGATAATATTTCTGGATCTATTCCGGATGGTCGTTGATCAATAACAAACAGTGACACATAATATTTTCTCATTTCTCGTGCAATGGTACCAAAAATTGTTTGGCTTGCTGCAATCGGATTTAAAAATTTATGCGCTTCTTCGATAACGATCATTAATTTTGCTGGTTCAAGTTCAGATTTTTTAGAACCCAAAAATCTTTCAGTTTTTTGTATGTAACTTGTGTGAATTCGTCGTGTAATAATATTTGCAACTAACAGATAACAAAAAGTTGAAGTGTAGTTTCCAAATTCAAAAATAATAGTTCTTCGTGTGTCTAAATACTCTATAATCGTATCGGTAACTGAAGGAACTTTGTCACTTGTGAAAAACGGAAAACGTTCAATTGTTTTTAATTTTCGATACAGAGCAGCAATAGATTCTGGATGAGCGCCAACTTCTTGTGCAAGTTCTTTTGCATCAACACCTTTAGTTAACAGAACATGCAACCATTGTTTTTTGTATTTACTTTCAATTAAATGAGCAGCTTCTGTTGCTGTTGCATGCAAGTTTAATTCTTGTTGCAGAGCCATGATATCATTAACTTGAATATCTTCATAAGGAATTTGTACGGCAAAATCAGGAGCAGTACCACGACGTTGTGTCGCTGCAGGATCAATAGAAAAAATTGCAACACGAGATGGAAATAATGTTTTGAGGCCTTTTACAAAAGTGCCCGATCCCTCTTGTCGCGCTTCTAATCCATACTCACTATGCATATCAAATATAAGACAAGTAGCTTTGTTTGATTTTATAAGACCGGCTAGAATTAACCGCGTAATAAAAGTTTTACCAGTTCCTGTTTTTCCAAATACTCCGTTGCTTCGTTCAGCAAGATTATTTAAATTTAAACAAACTGGTGCATCCATATCCAGTGGATTTCCAATATTAAAAAAATTATTAGATGGATCTTTTTCATCACCAAAAATAGTTGCGATATCTTTTTTTGTTGCTTCATACACGGTAGCAAAATGATGTGGAACTGTTTTGACCGGAGAGATATGATTGTCTTTGTTGAGCATCAACATTGGTTTTAATTGTGCTGTAGCGTAGGTGCTATTGGTTGTTAAAAGATTTTTTAATAAATCTTCTTGTTCTGATGGTGGAAATTGTAAAATCTCTGGATGAGTTGTTTCTAAAGTGAGGTCAGTAATAATAGAAAAAAATCTATGACTATGTCCTTGAATACAAACGAACTTTCCTGATTTTATTGTTTCAATATCAGTTGTAGATGCAAATCTCATAATAAATCCTTCACTGAGTGATCCGGATATTATTTGTCCAATAGCGTTATTCATACAATAATTCTTACGCTCTTATTTTATGCTTCTTTTGTGAGCAAGAGTTTTACTTCTGTTCGTGTGATGTGCATAAAACCTTGCACAACCATGATAGTTAATTGTTTTCCATTTTCTTGCATTAATAATATTTCTGAATTTGGTTGAATCTCTACAATAACTGGAACATGGCCTTCTTGAATAACCATATTGCCAACAGGTGTGTTGATTTCAATCCAAACTACTGGATATTGTAAAGTGCTTTGTGGACTAATTACGCTTAGATTCATTAATTAATCTTTCTGCTTTTTCAAGAGCTTCTTTAAGATTTCCAACCATATAAAATGCTTGCTCTGGAAGATGATCTAACTCACCACGTAAAAGTTTTTCAAAGTCATCAAGCGTTTCTTTTACAGGAACATATCGACCTGGCATACCAGATGCAAATTCTGCAGTAAAGAGCGGTTGTGTTAAGAATTTTTGAATGCGTTTTGCACGTTTCACAATTGCTTTATCTTCATCAGAAAGTTCGTCAATACCAAGAACAGCAATAATATCTTGTAATTCTTTGTAACGTTGCAGAACGTTTTGTACTTTTTGTGCAATTGAATAATGGCGCTCACCAACAACTAAAGGCGATAATCCTTTTGAGTTTGATTCTAATGGATCAATTGCAGGGTACAAACCAAGTTCAACTAATTTTCGTGAAAGTACTGTGTTGGCATCAAGGTGCATAAAAGTTGTTGCAGGAGCTGGATCGGTAATGTCATCAGCTGGAACATATACAGCCTGAATTGATGTGATAGATCCATTGATTGTATTGGTAATTCGTTCTTGAAATGCTCCCATCTCTGAAGCTAGAGTTGGTTGATATCCTACAGCCGATGGAATTCTTTCAAGTAATGAAGAAACTTCAGAACCAGCTTGTACAAATCTAAAAATATTATCGATGAATAAAAGCACGTCTTTTTTCTCAACATCTCTAAAATATTCTGCCATAGTTAAACCAGTCATGCCAACACGAAGCCGTGCTCCAGGAAGTTCTCCCATTTGACCAAATACCAAAGCTGTTTTATTAAGAACTCCAGTTTTTTTCATCTCTAGCCAAAGTTCATTACCTTCTCGACTACGTTCTCCAATTCCAACGAATACAGAAACGCCTTCATGTTCTTTTGCAATGTTGCGAATAAGCTCGGTAACTAAAATTGTTTTTCCAACACCAGCACCACCAAAAAGACCAACTTTGGATCCTTTAAGGTAAGGGCATAAAAGATCAATGACTTTAATTCCAGTTTCTTGAATTTCATTTTCTATTTTTTGTTCAATAAATGATGGAGCGTCTCTATGAATAGACCATTTTTTACCATTTTCAATAGCAGGTAAGCCATCAATTGGATCACCAAAAACATTAAACATACGGCCTAATACTTCAGTTCCAACTGGAGTGCTAATAGGTGCGCCTGTATCATAAACTGGTAAACTTCTGCTGATGCCATACACATTTTCAATAGCGATAGCTCGAACAATATCATCACCTAGTTGTAATGCAACTTCAAGACGAGCTATTCTTTTTGTTGTTGTATCAGTTGCAGGAATTTCTATAACGAGTTCATTATGAATTTTTGGAGCATGATTTTGTGCAAATTTTATATCAAGAATAGTTCCACTAATCTTAAGAATTTGTCCATATTGTAATTGAGATTTTGAATTTGTTGCTGAAGTTTCAGACACGTTATAATTCCTTTTAACTATGTAATTGTGTTCGACGATCAACAAAATTATGCCTATTAAAGCCTTTAAAGACAAAACAAGTATGCTTGTTGCTATACTAATTATAAAACTACTTAAAATAGCAATAATTGTAAAGATTTGATAAATTCATTTGTCTTGATGCAACAATAAAAGTAGGTCAATTATTAATACTTTTATTTCATTTAATTTATATCATTTTTATGACAGAATACAACTTGAATCACTCTTTTTATTGTCTTCAGCTCCTGCAGTAACAAGTAAATGTATAGCATCAGCTTTCTTCATTTGTCTTGCAAGTGACAACGGAGTGTCTTTTGTGCTATAAAAACCTTCTTTGTATGACTGTATGTTTATATCTGCTTTATTTTGAATAAGTAGTGATACACTATCTGAAGAACCATATACGACTGCATAATGTAGTGGAGTCCATCCTTGGCTATCTTGTTCATCAATATTTAGATTGGCATCAATAAGACGTTGAGTAATTTCATTATTACTAAGTCCAGATGAAAGGTGTAATAATGATGCATCATTAGACCCTCTTGCATTTGTCCTTGCTTGAGCTTGTAACAATAAAGAAGCCATTACTACATTTTGTTTTTGTAGGCATGCATGCCATAATGGAATTTCATTACAATATGGGGTATTGAGACTTGCTTGAGCTTTAATAAAACATTCAAGAGCTTGCACATGTTCTTTTTGTACAGCTTTCCCAACATAGTCACGATTACATTGAACATGAGCATTAAATAAAAATTGTAAACAAGAGACATTTTTTATAAATCGAAAAATTGGATCTTGAACTTCATCAAAATTTTGCTTGTTGTCTATCGCGGATATTACTTTTAATTTAAAGATATCAAAAACTTTTTCATGAGATGCAAAAATAGCTTGTATGGTAATTTCATCTTTTTTATGAGTCGTTATATTATACATTGGCTCATCATTGCTTGACGTGGAATCAGTAGCATCGAGTGTTATAAAATGTTTTAAATTAGGTATTTCTTTATATAATTGAGCACAATCTTCTTGTGTGTAATTTTGATCTAATATTATTTGTTCTAAAGCATCATCTGATGCATAAAGATTATTTGTTACAACGCTGATACATAATATATAAAAAAATATTTTTTTTCTTACGAGATTCATTGCGACTCCTTTTTAAGCTTGGTTGTTAGTATAATTTTAATGAAACCTTTTTTTTAGTTATGAGTACCAAAAAAAAGGTTTCATTAATTTATTTAGAAAAACATGTAGCTAATGTACTTAAATACCCAGTGCTGTTTGAAGTGATGCCGACAGATCATACACTGTTGTTTGTATATTCAAAAACATTGCATACATAACTTCTACGACACCAGTTACTATATTTATAAAACCTTTAATAACTGAAGGACCTTCGTTTTGAGGAGCTTTCACATTATTTGTAGGTTCCACTGGAGCAACTTTTTTAACAGCAGCAACAGCTTTAGTAGGAGTTTTTTTACTATCATCTTTTACGGGAGTAATAGTTTTAGTTTCAACTTTTGTATCTTCTTTTTTAACAGAAACGGGAGCTGGTGTTTTTTCTTCTCCTGTTGGTTGAGCAACAGCCTTAACATCAGTACCAGGAGAGGCAGCTGTAGGTTTATCGGTATTTTTTGCATCAGACTTATCAGAATCAGATTTTTTATCAGTGTCCTTTTTTTCTGTTACTGTTTTAACGGCGTCTTTTTCATCAGATTTTTTAGTATCATCTGCTTTTTTAACAGCAGCTTTTACTTCATCTTTTTTTGTTGGAACAGCTTTATTTTTTTCTGTATCTGTAGTTGATGTATCATCTTTTTTATCAGCTTTACTTGTATCATCACCTTTTTTTATTGCAGGTGTTGTAACAGTTTTTGCAACTGGATCAACTACTACAACCTTTTTTGTCTCAGTTTTATCAGTTATGGCAACAGTCTTTGCTGCAGGAGCAGGTGTAACTGCTGTAACAGGTTTAACGGCATCTTTTTTTGCGTCGGTTTTGTCAGTTGTAGTTGCTGCAGTTTTTGTATCAGCATCTTTTTCAGAAGTGTATACTGTACAGGCGGTTCCAAGCACTAAAAACAGTAGTAATTGTATATTTTTCATAAATTTACTCCTGTTCATTACAAGGACATTTTTCTTCTGGGTATGCAACTTTAGAACCTTTTTTAATATGTCTTTTTTGTTGATCATCTCGTTGTTGTAAATTTACTTTGCTTTGATGAGTTGCATAATTTATTTTGGTTTGATTTACTTCACTTAGATACTTGAGGTGATTAAGGTGCTTGCATGGTCTAGACTTCTTCATTACTATTCTCCTTTTTTAAAACAGTCCATTTTGAATTATTCTGTATAATATGCTCTTCATAAATCAACGATTTTATAAAATTATTATGATATGAACCATTCACTATGAAAATAATTGTTGAGAGTTCTGCAATTATTGTTTCTAAATCAGAAAAACTTTTAATATTTTTAATATTTTTTTAACATGACAAATGATAATTGTTCTTGTCGATAACTGATTACAAAATTTTCAGCTTGATGAAAAATATATATGTATTTTATTGTTTTTAATCACTTAATAAAGCAGTTATTTTTTTAAAAAAATTTGACTCAATCATCAGATACAAAAATAAAAATATATTATTGTATGTTCAATAACATATACATAAAAATTAGTAATGTTTTTTTTGAATTATCAAAATAAGTTTTCTTGTTGAAATTATAACGTTGACTAGCAGGTGTTTATGGAGGTTTGTAGGTTTGACTTATTTTAAAATAAGTTCACGTTTGATATAAGATATTATTTTAAAACGAGGTTTATCCATATTTTTAATAACAAATATTTTATTGATCAATGTTGTGTGCACCAACAAAAATTAATAGATATTTTTTGTAAAATTGGCAATAAGCATAACGAAAAATTCATCATGAAAAGATTCTTTTTTACGACACTTGTTATCATTTATTCATTTCAATTACAATCTGATAATTCATTAATTTCGCATTGTCCCAGCAAAGAGACCAACAAAAAACCTTTGCGCTTACGAGTTATTACTCCCAATATTTATGATCCAAAAGTTGATTATGATCCTATTACAGGTTTAAGTTTATTTGGAACTACTGCCATAGGAGGAGTTGCTCTTACTGGAGGTCCCATAGCAACTATGATTGAATAGGAGGATTGTGTGTTGTCACTGCTGGAGTGTACAAGGGTTGTGAGGTAGATGATATAAGGGCTAAATTTAATATTGAAAAAAAGGTGAGACGACAAGCATGTGAAGATATACAACAAGCAATGAAGAGAGTTATTGAAGATGGTTTGTATCATGAGTTATTAGAAACATCCAACCTGAAAAGATTTCACAGTGATGTAATGAAAACCAGCATTGAAGTTGATTGTCAGGGTGACCTTGAGTTAAATAGCAAAGAGAATGACTTTAAACTTCAAAGTAAAGATGAACATAAGAACGTTTTATGTTTTGTGGTAACTGAAAAATCTGTACATGTGGTTTATAATGGAGCTTTTATTGGTAATGAGATTGCTCATGGTCATTTTGTTGGGCCAATGACAATGAAAACTCTTTCTGAAATTTTACCACATGTATCAGTAGATCAAATTAAGGTGTGTCGCGCTCATCATAATGATTTAGCTCGCAACCTTAAGGTTTTGGGAAATGTGGTAACAGCTTACGAACCATCTTCCGAGGAAAAATATGCTCGATGGTTAGATAGTGCTGTAAAATAAATAGAGCAGCATAGCTACCTCAATTACAAAAAAATAAAAAATAATATATAAGCAACTTTGTAAAACATTGCAAAGTATATCTCAAACCTTGTGGAAAAATTATTATGAAAAAAATGTTGTATAGTGTCATAGCAATTTGTAGTTTGATTCAGTTGCAAGCGCAAGATCCATTACGATGTAAACATGAAAAAGATTCAGTTCAAAACGTATTGCAAAAAAATGTAGAACAAAATCGAGTTACAAGAATCATATCGCATGATAGTGATAAAAAATGTTATCAAAGTAACGAGACGACAAAATATCAATTAGTTGCATTATCAGCATTGCAAAAATTACAACAAGTAGCTGATGAATCGTTATTAGATATTAAAAATAAAATTCATCGAATTGGTACGACTTTATTTCGGCAAGAAGAACCATTGCTGTTAAACCTTTCTAGCGATGATTTATTTCATGATTCGCATGTAACGTCAAAACCTTGCAAAGAAAGAATTGATATTCATCAATCAGCAGGGGTGATGGGCGGTTCATGGGGAGGTTATGGTGGAAGCAACGATGATGATGAACCGACCGTTACGGTTATTTATGGTGGAGGCTCAAGTTCTCACAATGAATATCACAATGCAACACCTAAAACTGTTGAACCAAAAAATGATACTCGAGTATCATATCGTTTTGACAACAGAGAAAATCGTGAAGTTTTGACTGAGAGTGACAGGTCTGAGCAAGCTTTAATGGAAGCAAGATTACAAGCGTACAACCAACGAAAACAAGATGCGAGAAATGAACCAATTGATACCGTAAACAAACGCACGAAAGATTTTGGCGGGGGGTTTAATCGTGCATCTGTTTCTGTACAGGATATGAAACAATATCAAAAAAAGTGCAAAACCCCAAAAACAGTTGAAGAACAACCGGTAGTTACAACAGTTCAGCCCTCTTCAGAGCAAAATTATATTCAAAGCAATCCACCTGTTGAAAAAACTGTACCAGGAACTATTGTTGGAGTGCAATCACGTGATCCTGAAGCTGCAGTGATATCACTTTCGATTGCAATGCATGCTGCAAGAGCGCAGGGTCAACGACGATCTCGTGTTTTAGACTGTGAAGAAACTCAAGCAAAAATTACAGCATGTTTTCAAGGACTGGATGATTATGATTCATCTGATTTTTATGATGCTGATTGTGAAGAATTTGTAGATAATAATTCAAATTTACCAGACAATGCAGTAGCATCAGTGCCGATCGTTTTAATTGCCTCACTTGGAGGAGTTGGAGGATCTTTAGCTGAAGCAGTTGCAGCACCGGTCATTCTAGGAACTGTACTGTGGAATGGAGGGCGGTTTGCCTGTGATTTTATTAAAAAAAGTTGGTATGGCAGATTATTTGAAACTCCAGCAGTACAAGCAGAACGAGCAGAATTAGAAAGAAAAGAGAGGGATCTAGAAAGAAACATAAATATAATAAATTATGATGGTTATTATATTGGTATTCAAAAGTTGATAGAAAACAGTGTTTTGATCACGATGGTTGATGGTTATTATAATGATCCATACGCTCAAGTTGTTACCATTGTTGGCGACAAGGGACAACAAGAAATATTTGTGATTCCTGGCAATGCACAGCATGAAGTTAAGTATATCAATCAAGAACGAGAATTGGATTGTGCATATAGAGTTCCTGATCAATTGGTGCAAGCAGCCTTGAAGCGTGAAACTCCCAAACAACAAGCATCTCGTGAAAAAATAGAAGCAGCTGAAAGAGCAGTTGATCAAAAACTTAATGATGCCGAAAAAAAATCAGTAAGTACCGAAGTATCTTTAAAGAAAAAGAATATTTCATCACATGAGGAGTTACTTCCTTTTGATGGTCCAGGCCAAACATTTAAACCTGCATATAGTCAAAACGGTAAAATTTTAAGAGATACTAACGGTGCATATCTTGATAATCAAGCCCGCCCGTGGAAATATAATGAAAAAGAAGGCGTTTTTGAAGTTGGTAGTAATGGTAATCATTTTACTGTTCGTCCAGCTCAACTTGAAATGCAACCTTCTCCAGTTGTAGTGCCAAATAACACTGGTTGTGGACAAATAGATCCAGAATTAAATAAACCTAAGATTTTAACAACTCCAATTCCAGATATAGAAAAACCTGAACTGTCAGGTTGTGGTAGAAAAGATCCAGGATTAGATACACAGACTTCTTTACCTGGTGGCAATATTAATGATCTGCCGAAAGCTCGTACTGACACTGCTCATGGCCCTATTTCTCAACCAAAGGCAGAAGACTTTGTTTTGAAAGCTGAGTCTGAAATGGATAGGAGTGAAGGCGACTTACGTGATGTTGATGTGATATTTAGGGAAGATAATAAACATCATATTTTTGATGATAGGTTAGGATATATAATTGATACACCTGAAAATAGACAACTAATTTTGGATTTAGTTAAAAATTTTGCAAATTTTCAAACAAAAGGTGAGTTTGATAAGTTATGGTTTGGTGAAATATTACCGGATAACAGACAGCTATGGGCTGAAGTTAGAAATAATATTATAACTAATTGCGGTATTAATGAAGAGCCAAGAGAATGTGATTCAAGAAGAGGTTATAGCAATCCGAACAAACCAAGTCAAAAATAATTTATATGTCATCATATTTATAAATTTATGAGAAACCAAAATTGTATAAATTTAAAATTAATAAAAAGGATGTTTTTATGTCTGATAATTTAACTTGTTTGCAAGCATATAAAATTATGTATGATTTCTTTCATATAATTTATTTTGAAACTTACGATGAATCCCTTAGTGATATTTTAAGTGCTGGGTCTTTATATTCTGAAAATTCGAATGAATCTCCGCAGACTATGGATCCTGCTGTTTGGAATGATTGGATTTGTGCTGTAAGAAGTGTTTTTGATGATAATGCAATAACACATGATTCAATTAAATTAACAAATAAGCAAGCTTATACAGTAATGTCTCAATATCTTATTACTTATTGTAATATTGGTGCACCAGATTCAATTAAAGTATTAAGAGACTTAATTAATATAAAAACTGAAAAATCTTGCTGTGTAGAATGGTTGCATTATAAATGGGAAAAATCTATACAAAAAATATTGAATCAAAATTCATTATCAGAGCAAGTTACTCATTTTTTTGGGAAACAAACAAAATTAACTAATCGTGAAGCATTTGTAACGATGCAATTTTTTTTAGATCTCTTATGTCAAAAAAATCACAATAAAGATTTAATTCAACTTATTCAAAATAGTAGAATAAAGAATAAAGATAATTATTGGACATCTATTCCAAATATTATAAAACCTGAAATTTTCAAAATATGGCAGCAAGCTATAGATGATAGTTTATTGCATGATCAAAATAAGCAATTAAATTTATTAATTATATATAAAGTAATACTTTTGTTTTTGATGAAATTTTTTCATAATAATCAATCTGATTTTATTAATAAAATGATTAAAAATTTTGAAATTAAAGACGAGTCTAAACCACAATATTCACTTTATTGGATTAGCTGGTTAAGTGCAGCAGTTAGTGTTAATGCTCAGCAAATTGAAAAAAATAATAATTTGATTTCTATTAAAACATCAATATCAGAAGTTGTAGCTTTTAAAATAATCAAAACATGGGTACAAGAGTATAGAGATTTATTGAGTTTAGATTTTATAGAAAAAATGAACTTAGAACAATCAGATGTAATAGTAGTGTGGCAGTATATAATTAATCGCATTACTAAAAGGCGATCTTCATATTTATTAATGGAAGGTGAAGTCATAATTTTAGAAGTATATGAAAGTATGACTGAATTATTAAAATTTTATAAAGAACATGTGTCTAAGTTTGACATTGACTCTAATGGTAAACCAATAAATTTTTATATTATGTTGCAATGGATACGAATTTGTGAACAGGTTATACATGAAAAAGTTAACAGAGCTGCAGGGTTTTAATGCAATTAAAGAATGGATGTAAGCAATGGAAGATATTATAGGGATTAAATTTGTAGATAAAATACAAGGTGAAGGTGGCGTTATAACTTGGGGTCGAATCTTTGATAATATTGATGATAAAAAATTATTAGAAGTTGTAACAAAACGCCTTATAAGATTTAATGTAAAAAATATACAATCGATAGAATTGTGTTATTCGTTAATGGAGATAGCAAATCAACCGTATTTCTATGAATGCTTAACTTATTTTATACAAAATCCAATTCCACACGGTAATGCTTATGCATCTTGGGTTAAGAAAAAACGTAAAGCATTATGCAATGGTAATGATATTTTATTTCTTGGATTTAAAAATCAATATACAAACTACTTAGAAAGAAAAACAAATGTCATTCTATGATAAACATAAACTTCATAATTATTTTATTCAAGCTACTCCTCACTTACAAGATATTATTGGAATTAAATTTTTTGATGAAAAAATGGGCCAAGCAGCTTGTATGACTTGGGGTAAAGTTTATAAAGAAGATAAAATATTAGAATTAGTTAAAGTTAAATGTGCGCAATATGGTTTTAGAAATATTGAATCAATCGAAGTTTGTTATTCTTTACAAGAAATTACAATATATCCATTTTTTTATGAACAATGGATTTATTTTATACATGAACACATTCCTTATAAAGATGGTTATAAAAAATGGTTGTTAAAAAAGCAAGAAGTTCTTTTACATGGGCAAGATATTAAATTTGTAGGCTGTTTGAAAAGATATTGAAAATCTTTAGATGGTCAGGATTTAATAGGACAGCATTATCCGCCAACTAAACTAGAGTTAGAATTATTTCAAAAGTGTCAAGAAGGTCAAAAATAATGTATACAAAAGTGCAATTCGGCAGAGACTTAAAGCAACGAATAGCAGAAAGACAAAACGTTGAAGTTATAGGCTATTGGGCTCATTCGATATATTTAGATTGGCCAGACTGTAAAGATATTATTTTTTTAAATTTATTATTACATTTAGGTACCATGGAGTTTGGATATCAATTTGCGTATTCGTATGAGGAATTAGATCAAATAGCAGATGATTTAATTGCCGGTAAAGAAGTGAAATTGTAAAAATGATGTATACAAAAGTTCAATTTGGCAGAGACTTAAAGCAACGAGTATTTAAAAAAGAAAATATAGAATCTATAGGTTATTGGGCTCATTCGATATATTTAGATTGGCCAGACTGTAAAGATATTATTTTTTTAAATTTATTATTAGACTTAAATACAATGGAACTTGGATATCAATTTGCAATTTCATATGAAAAATTGAACCAAGTAGCAGATGATTTGATTGCAGGTAAAGAAGTGAAACTGTAAAAATGATGTATACAAAAGTTCAATTTGGTAAAAATTTAAAGCAACGAGTTATTGCAAGAGAGAATGTTGAATCTATCGGTCGTTGGGCTTTTAGTACTTACTGGAAACATATTCTTGATATTGAAGAGGATGTTGTAGATATTGCTTTACACTTAAATACCATGGAGCTTGGATATCAATTCGCGTATTCATATGAAGAGTTAGATCAAATAGCAGATGATTTAATTGCAGGTAAAGAAGTGAAATTATAGAAGTAAATAGATGCAAAGGGTATAGTTTGTTTAATTGTACCAATAGATACGTTTGAATAAAAAAAATTGTATGAAAAAAACCAGAAAACTTAATGAGATAAAGCTTTCTGGTTTTTTTCTATACAAAATTAATGGAGTTGTGTTTGTGTGTTTTTTTTATGATATAATGCATTTATTATGAGGGCATAATAAATTTTTTATTTTACGTGATTTTGCATAATCTAATGGAATGTTACCGTATTTATTTTGAACACTAACATTAGCATCAGCAGCAAGTAATAGTGGAACTGTCTTATAAGCATTATTTTTAACTGCATAATGTAATGGAGTTTCACCGTATTTATCTTGAGCATTCACATTAGCACTAGCAGCAAGTAATAGTGGAACTGCTTCATAAGCATTATAAAAAGCTGCATAATGTAATGGAGCTCTACGAGAATTATTAGCTTGGTTTGAATTTGAGCCATTTTCAAGTAAGAATTGAATTACTTTTTCTTTATTCTGTAAGCTGGCTAGTGATAGCAAAGTATCTCCATTGTCACGTGTTGCACAATTTACTATGGAAGGTAGTTTTATATTTGCTTTAACGTAAGGATCTTCTTGCAAATGTTTATTGTATACAAATATTTCTAGTAATTCTTGCTCCTCTTCAACACTGTTTTTTTTCTTTACTACAAGTTCAAATGCGCGATCAACTTTTTGATAAAAATCTTTTTTGACTTGTTTTCTACAAATATCTTGCAAGGAAGGAAAGCTTGTATTGATGTATTTATCTGAACATGTAATAAAATTTGTACATACATTCAAAGTGATAATTGTTACTAATAAATTTTTATTAATCAGCATTTTTAGTGCCCTTGTAAAAACTGTAATTTGTTGAATTATATACAGATATATTTTTTTGAATAACAAGAATCCTATAAAAAAGTATACATGAATGTGTGTTTATGCATTTTTTGAAAATAAGGATAGAATTTTTAGCAGAGTGTGAACGTTATTATTGTAAAGAGTCGATAAATCATTATACTAAAGCGCGTGAAGATTAATTAATGAACTATTCAAGCAAGAAAGTATGTATGAAAAAAAATATTTTATTATTAACTTTGATGTCTGGCCTGTTTACAATATCTGCTGCAGAAGAAATTTCTGAGTTGAAAACAAAACGACCGCGAGTGATAATTAAGTCTATTGTCAACCATACACCATACGATTTAGGGTTTGTTGATGCAATCAATGACGCATCTTTTGTTGTAGAATCACAATATAAAATTGATGCACCAGCGTCTCTTTTTGCTATGCAGCAAGAAGGTGTTGATGAATATGGAGCTGTTGATAGAGTACGGCTTTTTGCTATGGAGAGAATAAGCAGTACGGATCTATCAAGAAAAAACTGGCTTTATATATCAGTTGATCTTATGGATCATGCCATTGATGAAGAATTATCTGCAGTAGCAAAAAAAGAAGGCGATTTGTTTTTATATTTTGGATTTACTTCCTTAACACAAGCAACACTTGGTCGTGCTCAAAAAATTGAATGTGTTGCATGTGATGATATTGAAATTGAACTAATTTTTTATGTTGATAATCGTCCAGAGCTGTTAAAGCAGTTTCAATTTATTACTGATTTTCGACTGTTAAACTAGATGGCATATAGATAGATATTTTATATAAAAAAAGGGAAGGCAATGCCTTCCCTTTTTTGTGAGTTGTTATATTTGGTTAAATAATACTTTGTGGAAGTAATACTTTTTCCATTACTTCGTTTGCATGGCTTACCCAAATAACATTAATACCTTCAGTGAATTCTTTGATGCTTTCGTAATCATGTCTGTTTTGTTCTGGCAAAATAATTGATTGCATTTTGTTACGTTTTGCAGCAAGAAGTTTTTCTTTAACTCCTCCAATTGGCATAACTTCACCACGCAAATTTAATTCACCAGTCATCGCAAATGATGCATCAATCATACGATTAGTCAACGCAGACAAGATTGATGTTAACATTGTAATACCTGCAGAAGGACCATCTTTTGGCGTAGCTCCTGCTGGTACGTGAATGTGTAAATCATATTTTGTAAACATATCTTCTTGTATGTCAAACTCCTGAGCATGCGATCGAGCATAACTTAAAGCAGCCTGAGCTGATTCTTTCATGACATCACCAAGTTGACCAGTTAAAATTAATTTACCTGAGCCTGGCATCATTAATGCTTCGATTTTTAAAACCTCACCACCAAATGATGTCCATGCTAAACCGTTCGTAATACCAACCATGTTTTTTGCATGTACAAGTTCATCAATAAAACGCTTTGGCCCTAAGTGAATTTCTAAATTATCATTATTTATATTGATAATTTCTTGTTTTTCAACAAATGATCGTGCTGCTTTTGAACACAATTTTTTAATTTGTTGAGATAGATTTCTTACGCCAGATTCACGAGTGTATCCAGTGATAATACTTTCGATCGTTGCAAGATCAAGGCTAAAATTATTATCTGATAGGCCAGTATCAATTATAGCTTGCTGAACTAAATGATCCTTTGCGATATTTACTTTTTCTTCAGTTGTGTAACCAGAAAGTTCAATAATTTCCATACGATCACGTAGCGGAGCTGAGATAGCGCTAATATCATTTGACGTAGCAATAAATAAAGCATTTGAAAGATCAAATGGAATACCTAGGTAGTTGTCATAAAATTCTGAATTTTGTTGTGGATCTAAAACTTCAAGCATTGCTGCTGATGGATCACCTCTAAAATCAGAACCGATTTTATCAAGCTCATCAATTAAAATAACTGGATTCATTGATTTTGCTTTTTTAAATCCTTGTATAAAACGTCCTGGCATTGCTCCAACATAAGTTCTACGATGTCCTCGTATCTCTGATTCATCTTTTACGCCACCAAGAGATATTCTATGAAATTCTCTCCCAAGAGCTCGTGCTATTGATTTTCCTAGCGATGTTTTTCCAACGCCTGGAGCACCAGTAAAGCAAAGAATTGGAGTTGAACCATTCTTTTTTAGATGTTTAATTGAAATAAAATCTAAAATACGCTCTTTAATATCTGTAAGACCGTGATGATCTTCATCAAGCACTTTTTTTGCATGAGCCAGATCAAGATTATCTGTTGTGTGAATACCCCAGGGTAATGCAAGAACCCATTCAATATGATTTCTTGTAACGGTCGCTTCCATTGAATCAGGTGAAATTCTTTCAAGTTTATTAAGCTGTTTGTCCATTTCAGCTTTAACTTTTTCAGGCAATGGTTTTGATTCTAATTCAGCTCGCAAAACTTGAACATCATCGTCAGTTTCACCAAGTTCTTTTTTTATAGATTTGAGTTGCTCGCGAAGATAAAACTCATTTTGGCTTTTATTAATTGCATCACGAGTATGATTTCTGATTCTTTCTTGAACCTGAGCAACTGAAATTTCTTTATGAAGTTCTTGGTAAATCCCTTCAAGTAAGTTGTTCAAATTAGTTTGCTCTAATAATTCTTGAGCTTTTACCGTTTCAAGATCAAGATGAGACAAAATAAATTCTGCTATTTTTTCAGGATTTTGCATTTTCAGTAAAATAGTATGAAAATCGGGACTGAATGACTGGCTTGTCATTGAAAGTTGTCCAGAGATTTCTTTAATATTTTTAACTAATGCTATCGTTTCTTCATCTTCTTCATTTACAAAATCAACAGGCTTGATATTTGCTGTTAATATGCCATCAAGAGTTTGAATATTCTCAACAGCAGCACGACATAATCCTTGAATAAGAATTTTTATGCCGCCTTCAGGAATATTAATAACACGCATGATCGAAGCAACTGTTCCTATTTTATAAAGATTTTCAGTTTCAACTTCTTGTGAATTATCTTCATCATATTCCTTAGCTGATAAAAGTAACACAAGCTTTTGACCATTTACAGCTTGATTAATACCTTGGATTATCCGTTCATCGATAACCAGCAAAGGAACTATCATATGCGGAAAAACAATTACATCTATAGCCGGAACTACAGGAATTATTTGTGCCATGATATCCTTAGCGGAATTGTTTTTGATGTTTGTTTCCATATTCTACCCCTCCCCCCTTAGTTTGTAGAAAAAATCTTCAAATTGTATCATTGCAATTTCTTATATATTAGGGAGTCTGAGTCCTAAAAACAATATATCCTGCAAAGATCGTATAGAATCCTGGTTGTTTAAAGATCTTTTAGTTGTCATGTTTTTTCAAACTGACACCCTAAAATTTGAAAGTTACGTGATCACCATCTCATGGGGTAAAATTTAAAAAAAGAAAGATTGTTCATGGCGACAATGTGAAATGATTATTATGAAAAAAGAAGGACCTTAATCAAAAGGTCCTTCTTTTTTGTTGTGAGCTTATTTTATGCTGATAATGGTCGAGCTACAGATCCTGGAGAATTTGCACCTGCATTCATTGATTGATTAGGAAGTGGTTCACCTGTATTAGGGTCAAGGTGTTCAAAGGAACCATCTTCATTAAATCTCGTAGCCGCTATAACATCACCATCGGCATTTTCTGTATTTTGAGATTCTTTTTGTCCATTATCATCATATTTAGTGGTTGTTTTACTTCCATCAGCATGAACCAATATATTTTCTAATATTTTTCCTGTAGCAGGGTCATGGAAGCTTTGAGAAAGCAATGTACCATCTTTGTCATACTCACTGGTAGTTATTTCTTGCTTGCCTGTTTCAACAACTGTTTTATTTCCAGTAATTGGCTCGATAGTTGTTGTCATCTTGCCTTCATGAGTTACAACAGGGCTCATTGTTAAATTATTTGTTATTGAACTATCAGTGTTGTGATCTATTATTTCTTGGCTCATTGGTTGATGAGTATTAATATCGTGGCGAGTAATTGTAGTATTGCCAGCTTGATTATCGACTACAGTGTGAGTAAGTACATTCTCTTCTTTGTCTTCTACAGATTCATCCTGTAGTTCACCACTGTTTTCATCATATTTTGATATAGTATTAGTGATCTTCCCTTCAACAATAGCATCAGTTCTTACACCTTTATTGTTAAAAGCTTCAGTAATTGTACTGCCACCTGTATGTTCAGTTGTATGAACCTCACCACTACCATCTGCTATTTTTGTAATAGTGTTTGTTTTTATTACGTTGCCTTGACCATCTTTAGTTGTGATAACATTTCCATTTTTTGTAACTATGCTTGTTACTTCACCATTTTTATCTGTTGTCGTGGTCACATAATTTCCATTGTCATCGAATTCTTGATGTGAAGTTGTATGATTAATTTCATTAATGGTTTCTATGCTTTTTGGTTTTCCTGTAGCAACATCATACTTTGCTGTTGTCGTTGTTTCATTTTTTGGGTTAACGAGTGTTTCTTTTGTTGTTTGACCATTTTTGTTGGTAATTAACTCTCGTTGTAACTCACCATTATTTTCATATTCTGTTGTTGTTTTATTACCGTCTTTATCTACAAAAACAGACTTTATTCTTATATTTTGAGCATTTGTTGTGATTAATTTTGAACTGCCATCTGGATAATCAGTTGTATCAGTTCTTTCATTTTTACTGTGATTCATTTCAAAGGTTTGAACTCTTGCTTGTTGACCATTTGGCCCATCAGGAATAGCAACCACTCTTTTAACAGGACGATCGTTGTTTGCTGGGTCTGTTGTATCCTCAGTAATGATATCTCCATTGGCTTTCGTCAGGCGAACAGTCTTTGTGCCATCAGCGTTGGTAATATTTTCTATGTTTGACCCAGCTTTTTTGGAACTAATGACGCCATCTTTATGCGATATCAATGTTTCAGGCTCTTTGCTGGTAAGTCTCATTGAGTTTGTGATGCGCCTTTGTATTGATTCTTTAGGGCTTACAACACTTTGAGTTATTCGACCATGCTCATCAGTTTCAATGTTTGCAGTCGAGCCATCCGCCAGACTTATTTGTTGTTTTTGGTTTGGTTTGAAAGAAAGACCACCAGAGTGACTGCTTTCAGTTGCACTATGAGTTGTCATTGAATTTGATGATGTAGAGTCATTTTTCATTGAAGGTGACATTTGAGATTGCTTCATTTTTTCAAACATCGTTGCGTTGTGTTGTGCTACTTCCTCTGGAGTTGGGGCTTTTTCTTTTTGAATTTCTTCAGGAGAATGGCTTTCTTCTATCGGTGGTGCCATAATTTTAGATTCTGACATTAACAAGGTAAGCAGTAAACTTATGGTTACTATTTTTTTCATAACAAATCCTTTTTTAAAAAAACACAGACACTTAATAATAGTAAAAAAAGTGAGATTGTAATTGCAAGGTATTGGTTTTTTTGTAAAAAATAAGATGATATTTTTGTGTGAAAAAAAATAAAAAAGATTAGACTAAGATAATAAAAATGATCGATATTATTATGAAAAAGATCGAATAATAACATGATAATTTCATTACAGTCAGTTTGTAAATCATATTCGCAAGAACAATCGATTATTGATGTGCTTGATACTATCTCAGTTGATTTTATTCAAGGACAATCCTATGCAATCATGGGAGCATCTGGCAGTGGCAAATCAACATTAATTCATTTGCTTGCTGGTGTTGATACACCAACATCGGGAGATGTTTTTATACAAGATCAAAAACTTTCAACATTAAATTCACAACAAGTTGCTTTGTTTTTTCAAAAAAATGTAAGCATTGTTTTTCAGCAAGCATGTTTATTTGCAGAGCTCACAGTTTTAGAAAATGTAATGCTCAAGGCGATTTTAGCTGGCAAGGTTACCAATGAAAGTTATCAACACGCACACAATCTTTTGCAAGAAGTTGGTTTGCTTGATAAAATATCTGTGTATCCAGCAATGTTATCGGGAGGACAACAACAACGCGTAGCAATCTTGAGATCAATTTTTATTGTGCCTCAATTTTTATTAGTTGATGAACCGACAGGTAATCTTGATGAAAATTCAAGTACGCAGGTTATTGATTTATTGTTATATTATCAAAAAAAATATGGCATGGGTTTAATTATGAGCACACACAATCAGCAGATTGCACAGCGTATGGAAATTATTTATAAAGTTGAAGCTAAAAAATTACACGTAACTGAGTTATAAAAACATTCAATTATTAGCTTGTTAATCTGTCTATTACCATAGTAAACATTATAGAATTAAAGGTGGATTATTTATGTCTCGTTCAATTATAAAAAAAACAATAGGGATTGGTAGCTCGACTTTGTTAAGTCGTGTTTTTGGTTATATTCGAGAAGTTTTATTAATGCAGCTTTTAGGAATTGGTATTATTTCTGATGCATTTTTTATAGCATTTCGTGTACCCAATTCATTACGGAAAGTTTTTGCTGAAGGGGCATTGTCATCAGTTTTGGTTCCAGCTCTGATTAATGCAGAAAAAGAACGAGGCGCTGCAGGCACGAACAAATTGTTAACGGCATCATTTATTGTGATCGAGGCTATTGTCAGTCTTCTTGTTGTATTTATTTATTTTTTTTCTTATTTTATTGTGCATAGAGTAGCTCCAGGAGCATCTCCTGAACAATTAATTACAAGTGTTAAGCTTTTAAGAATTTTATCATCATTTATTTTATTTTTATCTTCGAGCTCTGTTTTGGCGGCAGCATTACAAGCGAGCCATCGTTTTTTTATACCGGCTCTTGCACCGGCGTTATTAAATTGTGCTTATGTTGCATCGCTCATTGTATGTTTGTATTATTCTTTATCGGTTGAAGCTTTCTGTTGGAGTATGATTTTAGCTTCTTGTTTGAATTTGTTGTTACACGTATGTGTTTTTATTTTTTATAAATTTAAATTTGTTCGTCCTGATGCACAGGCATGGGCAGGATTAAAATTAATTTTATTACAACTCTTACCATGTTTATTGAGCGTTGGTATCGGCGAAATTAATTTTTGGATTGATTCTGGATTTGTTTCATATTTACAAGATGGAACATTTTCATTACTTCGTTATGCATATCAAATGGTAAATATTCCTCTTGGTGTTATTGCAACATCCTTATCAATGGTTTTGTTGCCGCATTTTTCAAAAATTGGTAATTCAAAAAAAGAGCTCGGTGCTTATCTTACCGAGGCTATTAAATTTATTATATGGATGATGTTGCCTATAACCATGATCATGATGATTTCTTCTCGCGCAATATTTGAAACAATGTTTTTTTCGAGTAAATTTAGCATGAATAATGTGCTGCACGCACAAAGCAATATGAATGCTTATTTAGTTGGGCTTGTTTTTTTTGCGTTAGAAAAAATATTATTAAATGCTTTTTTTGTTTTAAAACCACATGTTTTAAGACCACACGAAGTTGTTTACGATAATATTTATGACAATAAAGACTTTTGTCACCTACTTGTTGCTGTAAAAAAGCAAGAAGGTTCTTTGATAAAAGTAATTACAAATGCTTTTAAAATTGTGACGATTGTTATCAAAAGTGCATATAAAAATTTACTGTTATTTTTAGAAACAATACCTCCGGTGAGTTTTGCAACAATTGTTGCAGCAATGACAATTGGTATGAATTTTTTGATGAATCGTTGGTTAATGGGTATCTATGGTGGCATGGGCCTTGCTCTTGCAACGAGTATTTCTGCTGGTGTTCGTGTTGTGATGCTTGTTGTTATATTATTATATTATTTTAAAGTCGTTTTTAATATGGCTGAATTATGGAAATTAATTCGAAATTATTGTCTACAACTCATAATTTTAGGATCCATGTTTTATGGTTCAGTCGTTGCTGTAACCCATGTAATTAATAGTTTGTTATGGTCATGGACAATTCATATTGGTGCTTGGCAGATTGTTTTTGATGCACACTTCTTTTTACATAGTTTTGGTTATTGGCTTTGGTTTGGGCCATTGAGCGCAATTTTCTGTTTTGCTTTGTATACGACTCGCAAAATATTTAATATCTCATTTTCATATCTTGATTAAAAAAACAAAGTGGAGTCACCAGTAAAATAATAATTACTGGTGACTCCATTATTTAATGTATTCTGCTTTAATATTTCTTGTATTATTCTTCACTTTTGTACATTGTATGATACGCAAAATAAAGATTGCTGATAATAGCATAACCACCCAAAAACATTGCAGCATTTTTATACAATGATGCTTCTGTTTCTTTGCTTTCTTTTTCAAGGTGCATTTCTACGATTTGTTTTCTCTGTGCTCTTATCTTTGTTGCCTGTAGATCAATGGTTACTTCTTGCTGGGGTTTATGTTCGTGAGAGCTGTTAAACATAGCTGCTCGTTGATTTACAGTTTGCTGAGGTTCAGAGTTAAGATATTGCCCTTGAGATCCCTCAAGTTGTTGTGTTGATATTGTAAACACAACCAGCAGTACAAGTGAACTTTTTTTCTTCATAATTACTCAATTTTTTTGGAATGAAATATATGGTATTAGATTACATCATAAAATATTCTTTTGATAAAAAATACAGTAATGTGAAAAAAATAAAATCCCGCAATGACTGCTTTAAAATTACAACATACAGGTAATCTATGTAGTTCAGCTTGTAAAGGGACTGTTATGAAGGATGGCCAGGAGTAATGCGTGTTAAAAATAAGTTTATTGCTGTTAATGATATTTTTTTATACACAAGAAAAGGGATAGAGTTTTTAGCTCTATCCCTTTTAGTAACTGAGAAAGTTATTAATCTTAATGATTATGGAGCAGGGTAGTAAAGCAACCAGTTTGCTACAGCTGTTCGTAATTGTTGTACACCAGCTGTAACTGATACAGTTGTATACGCTGAAGTTGCTGTCCCAGCTAATGCTGTAGCTTGTACTACAGTTATTTGGGTTGCTAATGCATCAATACTTGAATTATCTTGATTTGCAAGTGCCGTTTGAAGAAAAGGAAACAGATCATCCATAGCTAAGTTAAAGTCAGCAAAATTTGTAGAACCAGTTACAGGAAGTAGTATTGCAGGGTTGCTTCCAGCAGAAATCACTTGTCCCAATGCAATTTGTGGAGCAATTATTGCAAGACTGTCTGTTGTAGTATCAAAAGTAGCACCTTCGATACCTGATACTCTATTTTCAATAGCTTCAAGGCTGTCTGTTGTAGTATCAAAAGTAGCACCTTCCATAGCTTCGAGTGTTTCCTGAAGAGTTGTAAGAGTGTTTAATGGGTCAGTACCTTGAAGAGTCGTAATTGATGCAGCAATTGCAGCTAATACTTGTCGTAGTGATGACTTCATTTGAACTCTAGTTTCTACTTTTTCAACTGCATCGTTATCGTTTAAAAAATCTTCATCATGATCTGCTTGGATACGGTTTTAAGGTAAGCATAATGCTCCTACTAAAAAAACAGCAAGAACAGATTTTGACGTAGAATTCATTGTGAATTTCATAAACATTCCTTTTTTTGGGGATTATAATATTGCAAGGAGTCTAGGATTGTTTATCAAAAAATACAAGTTATTTGTTATGAATTGAGAGGTATAAATTCGATCGATTTTGTAGGAGCTACTATTAAGATGTTGAGCGTGTAATTCTTTATTCGAAATTCATTAGAATTTTATAGAGACTCATTATTTGACATTGAGTGGTATGCATAATAAGTTGTCGTTGCAACAGCTAAACTACCAAGAATAAAAAATAGAGAGTTGTTTACTTCATTATTTTTTTCTTGTAATGATCGTATTGAATATGCCTGCTTTGTTATAATTGATGCTTGGTGATCAATTATATCTTTTTGTTTATCAATGATATTTTTTTGCGATGCAGTTTCTTTTGTTTTGTCTTTAATTGTTTTTTTTAATTCTTTAATACAATTTTCTTTGATGTAAAATTGACAAGCTGGGTCATCAAATTTTTTTTTCATTGTTTTTAAATTGTCGGCTTTTACTTGTTCATGCCATGCAAGCATTTCTTTTTTGGTTCGATTATATCGTTTGTCAACAGCCATAAAAAAATCAATGTCAGCCATTTCTATAGCTGTGCTGTTTTCTGCATCTTTATTATCATTATCATCTTGCTTAAACCACTCTGGATCATATGATTCATAACGATCTGAATATTTATTCTGAGTGCAAGACTGAAAGCGAACTTTTTTGCATTGTTGAGTTTTTGGTTGTATATCAATTTTTAGACCAGGCGTTGGGGCTTGATATTTTAATTGTTCACTGGCATCACAAATGTTGAATGATGCGATGAGTGCAAAAAACAAGATAAATATATTTGATTTTTTCATGATAAAAATTCGATTTTTAAGAATGAATAATAATACCGTCAGTTTAACAATAAGATAAAAATGATCAAAAAAATATGAGTCACTGTACAAAACAATGACTCATTAAATTGGTTGCGGGGGCTGGATTCGAACCAACGACCTTTGGGTTATGAGCCCAACGAGCTACCAGACTGCTCCACCCCGCGATATAGTTTGAATTTCAATAATTGGTGGTTTCTAATGTGAAATGCTGAGCTGTAATATCTACCACGTTTTAAATATACCGTGGAATAGTATTTATGTCAACACATTAACTATTTTTTCATATTATTATGATTTGTAAATAATTGCTTCTTGAATATGTTGCGTGTCTATGAGCTCAGAATTATCAAGATCAGCGATCGTACGAGCAACTTTTAGAGTTTTGTGATACCCACGCATACTCATGCTCAATTTGGCAAAAGCCTTTTTTAATAACTCTTCGGCTTTTTCAGTAAGCTTGCAGTATGTTTCAACATCAGTTGCGCTCATCATGCTGTTTGATATATTGTCATGACCAAATCGAATTTTTTGTATATTAATTGCTCGATCAACAGCCGCTTTTAAAGTTTCTGATGATGTAGAGTTTGCAGATTTTTTTGTTTGAGCATCTTCGTACGATACGGCCGAAACAGTCACTTTGATATCAATTCTGTCTAAAAGAGGCCCTGAAAGCTTATCTTTATATTTTTGTAGTTGCATTGGTGAGCAGCTACAGACTTTTGTAGTATCACCCAAATATCCACAGGGACATGGATTCAATGCTGCAACTAATAAAAATGAAGCAGGATATGCAATTGATTGTTGCACTCGAGCAATTTCTACAACTCTATTTTCAAGTGGTTGACGCAGAGCTTCCAGCGTGTCTCGTTTGAATTCAGTGAATTCGTCTAAAAATAAAATTCCGTTGTGCGCAAGACTTACTTCACCTGGTCGTAGAAACGTGCCACCGCCAATTAAACCAGCTTGTGAAATAGTGTGATGAGGATTACGGAATGGTCGTTGAGTTACCAGCGGCTGATGATTAAGTTTTCCACTAATCGAATATACTTTACTTGTTGCAACTGCTTCATCAAATGTCATATCGGGCATAATTGTAGGTAGTCGTTTTGCAAGCATTGTTTTTCCCGATCCTGGAGGACCAGTAAATAAAATATTGTGACGACCAGCAGCTGAAATTTGCAAGGCTCTTTTTGCGTACAACTGGCCTTTCACATCAGAAAAATCAATTTCACTATTTTTTGTTGAGGCAATATATTTTTGAAAATCAGTTGTTGTTGGGGTTATTGCCTGCTCTTTACGTAGATAATAAACAAGATCAACAAGATTTTTAACACCGATCACTTCGATCGAGGGAATAAGTGCTGCTTCTTGTGCATTTTCTTCTGGTAAAATAATTCGTTTTTTATTAAGCTTATGCGCATCGTATGCAATTGGCAAAGCTCCGTTGATAGATTTTATACTACCATCAAGTGACAATTCACCAATGAATAGTGTTTCTTCAAGAAATTTTGCATCCATTTGTAAATATTTACAAGCTTGTAATATGCCGATTGCGATAGGAAGGTCAAATAATGTGCCTTCTTTTTTTAAACTTGCAGGGGCAAGGTTCACGGTAATCTTTTTTTCTGGTAATTTTATACCAGAATTTTTGAGAGCTGTTTGAATTCGTTGACGACTTTCTTTGATTGCAGTATCAGGTAAACCAACAATAAAAAAGTTGATAAGCCCGAATGAAAGGTCAACTTCAACGTCAACAAGATGAGCGTTAATGCCAATAGGAGTAGCAGAAAAAATTTTTGTATGCATAGAGATTAAATTTTTTAAAAAAAGTGTACACTTACAAAGTCGATTATAAAACAAGATTATCATACTTTTTTCAATTAGAAAAGTAGCTTGAATTTAAAGAAAACATAAATTTACTAATATGCTTTGCATGAAAGCAGAGGGAGCGTTTTATTATGATGAAAAAACTGTTAGTTGTTGGATTTTTATCTATTATGACATCGCAACTTGAGTGTGTTGTTGCTATCGGTGACACGCCTGGATCAAATTCAACATTTCAATTTTCTATTGGATCGGCATTGTATAATGATAAAGATTCACAGTTGTGGACAGCAACTGGAGATGATTTATTGGCGCTTGATCCTTCAATTCAAAAATATGGCATATCTTATACAAGATCTATTAATCCTGATAATTCAAGTGGCAATGCAATATTACAAACATATCCAAATCTAACAGATAAATCGACGGTAACAGAGTTTACATCGAGTTTAATTGTTAACACAGGTGTAGCAAATCCTTTGTTTGGTCAAGCTTGCAGAGATTTGACTTTAGTTGGTACTGCTCCAACAGTTGTGCTTAATTCAGACCTTAAGTCGGTGTATCTTATCGAAAGAGTTTCGTTTACTGATAATAATTTTGGTTTAACTTCTGAAGCTGGCACATCGATTGTGAATAAACTCAGTTATGCAGATGGTAGTGAAATTGCAGCAATTGGAGGTATCACAACAACTAACTTATTGACTGCTTATGCTCCAGGCACGTTTGGACTTGCCGGATCAAAATTGTCATATGTTCAATTGACTCCACAAGCTTATGTACAAGATAAACTTGTAACAACCTATTCTTGTTTAAAGGAACAGGCAGAGCTTAATATTAATACTGGATTAGATGTCTTGAAGGCTGGTACGAATGATTTGAATGCGATTGGTTCATCGGTTGCAATGCATCCTTCAGGAACCAAAATGTATGTTGGCTTGGATGTAATTTCAGGTACAGTTGGTACTGATTGTGCAGTTGGTTTGTTTACGGTGACTGGGACAAATTCTACCGATGAAGTAGCTGGAACATTAACGCCTGCATCAGTTTTACCAGACTCAGTTGCTCAAGATACGGGTGTTACAACAGTTGTGTCAGTGCAAGGTGCTAACAAACAGGTTGCGATTAGAAATGTCACAACAACGTATACTTCAACAGGATTTGGATATTTGATAGTGTCTCGTGATGCTGGTACTGGAGGCAGTCTGCAATCAATTTATGCTATGCCGATGGTGACTATGCCATCTACAAATTCTGATTTTGGAAAAATTGCAAAATTTGATTCGGTTGAAACTCTTTTTAAATTAATAGGAGTTGTATATCGCCAACAAGGTTTTAGTGAGATAATTGATGATGCAAGTGAGATTAATATTCATGGAAGCTCTACAGTTGTAGATCGATTGTTAGTTGGAGGCACTATTCCTCCTGTAGCTGCAGGGCAACACGTTAAACAATTAATAGCACAAGGTGATTCTGTTTATATTGTTATTCAAGATGAATTTGGAGTAGGAACAACTCCAGGAATATTTACATCACAAGCTTTATTTGATGATACAGGCCGAATAGCTTCATGGACAAGGTGGCAACGAGTTGTTGGAACTGATGACCAGGTGCTTTTTGCTATGAATAATAAAGTGAGTGGGTCAACCATGTTTGTAAGTGCTCCTGTTTCAGCAACAACTCCTGTATTTGACACAATTCAACAAACAACATGGAATAGCAACTCAACTTTAGAGGCTTTTTCATCTAAAGTGACAAGCTACTTACCTAAAAATAATGGCGGGGTACAAGGTAACTTTCCATTTCCAAGTAACACTTCAGGGTTTACCGCTACAAATATTGAAGTATCTTTGTTAGTAACGACAGGTAATGGTAATGTGCTTGTTGCGCAAACAGGCTATTTAGACAGTGGTAATTTTAAAACTCTTTCACAAACAGCTGACACATCAATTCTTATTGATTCATCTTTAGGACTTTCGATAGGTTCAGTTGTTGCAGCAGCATTTGGTAATGCAGGAGCTACAGCAAATTGGCTGTTTATGGGTGGAGATCAAGGTTTATCTGTTTTGTCACAAGATGATGGAGCAGGGTTTGACACTCTACCTAATACTGATGCTGCCGCATATTTGATTGCAGCCGGCCAAACGTGCAAGACAATTGGTAACTTTAAATTTGTTAAAAAAATTGTAAACGCTGGTAGTCATTTGTATGTTATGACACAAAATTCAGTCTATAAAATTGCAGTAAATCAAAATAAGTTTAAGGCTACGAATCCAGCAGCGCTTGATCCAGTTGAGATTGTACGCGCAGCAGACCTTGCTCCATTTGCATATTGTGTTGATATGATTGTTGATTCCAGCGGTTTTATATTGTTGGGAACAACTGCTGGGTTGTATTCTATTCTTAATGATGATGTCACTATAACACCGATTGCAGTTCCAGAGGGATTAGCTAATATTAGTAAAATACAAGCTATTTCAAATTCAACCAATATCAATAATTTTTATGCATCAAGTAATTTGTATATTTTATCAATCGATTATGTTACAGAGCAAGCACGATTAAATAGATTTGTTATAACTAATGGAGTTTTGACTCCAATTCAAGATCAGTTGTTACAAGGACAAGATGGACCATTATTAATATTTGATTATATGAGCAATAATATGTTTATTGATGGATCTTTTGGATACGCGACTGCATATAAAATGGGAACTCAACCAGCGGCAGTAACATATTTACAATATACTTTACGAGGTGGAGTTTCAGGAAGGCATGCTGGCTTGAAAGATACCACATCAAGTGTTTCAATTGCTCCGATAGCTCAATCAAAAAGTATTACAACTATTAATAGAGATTTTGCTTCAGGATCATTGATGCTTGCAGCTGATTTTGGTTTATTGACGCTTTCATAAAATAAACAGATATAAAAAGGACTTTTCGTTATGAAAAATAAAATAGCAGTTATTCTTAATTTTATGTTGCTGGCGCCTTTGCTTCAAGCAGCACCATTGGGTTTTTTAGAACCATATAACTTTATGATCGAAGCAGAACCAATTTTTGGAAAATCAAAATTTCAATGGACCGTTTTGACTGAGCTGAGTTATGACAGCCAATCTTTTAATGAAGATGGTGACGTTGTAAATGCCTTGCAAATTTACGAGCCACAACAAAATGTGTTCGGATTATTTCAGGGATTAGGCAATGCAAGTAAATTTAATCAATTCGTGAACTCATTAGCCGGTGGAGCTGGTGGTGGTGTTGATAATGGTGAAAATGGATTATTTACACCAACAGGAACATTCGATGGAGCCCAGGTAGCATTCTTGGCTTCATATTTATTTCATGAACATTGTTATTTTAAAATCGCAGTTCCTGTCTATAAAATTAATTTGACCAATGTAAATTGGGAATATACTGGCAACGATGACACGTTTGCTGGTCAAGCAATTCAAACAGAACTTATCAATAGTTTTACAACGCAAGCTTTGCAAGATTTTAATTTATCTGTTGGTGATTGGCAAGAAACTGGTCTTGGCGATGTTACCATGCTGCTTGATTATATTTGTGATTATTCTCAAGGTCGTACGCTACTTCGAAACGTACGGATACATCTCCGTTTAGGTTTAACCTTGCCAACAGGTGTTGTTGCTAACGAAAATCAAATTATGTCGGTTCCTTTTGGAAATGATGGTTCGGTTGGATTACCTTTTGGTGGTGGTCTTGATATAAATTTAGGTCGTTATTTTCAGTGTGGATTCCGGGGAGAATTTTTGTATCTTTGGGGTAATGAAAAACTGAGAAGAGTTACAAATTTCCCAGGGCAAACATCATTATTAACTCCTCAAGTTACGATGACATATAAAGAATATGGATTTATTCAACAGTTTGATTTATACGTGCAAGCTTATAATGTTGCTGGTGGTTTGTCTGCAAAACTTGCTTACGAATATTATAAGAAAGGCCAGGATCAAATTTCAGTGCAAGCTCCTGGATTTAATTATACTTTGATGAATACAAGCCCAAGATTAGATGAAGAAACTCGTCATAATTTAATTGCAATGGTTTCATTTGATTCAGCATTCTTACATAAATGTGATAAAATTCACCCTCAAGCAGAAATTTTTGTAAACATGCCGTTTAATGGTTCATTTACATCATTGTTATCAAGCGTTGGTTTACAGATGACATTAGATTTTTAGATTATTTTAAATTTTGTTATAAAAAGAAGCTTTGTTGTTGATTCAACAAAGCTTCTTTTGTATTTTTATTGCATTTTGAATTTCAGAGGTTTTAAAATGTGTGCAAAATTAAGAGAGTTTGCGCATACATTGTAAAAGGAATCTTGTATGAAAAAAATAGTATCAATACAAACGGCAGTAATATTTTTATTGTGTAGCAGATTGATTCAAGCTCCACCTTAGGCAGCACAAGAGGGACCTGAAGAGAATACAGTACGCAGAAATGACGCTGTGCAAAAGTCTGTTGGTCAAAAAGAGGCAGAAACATATTCTATAAAATCTGAATCATCAGCACCTATTCAGGATCATAATGCAGCAGTCGTGCGATCAATTAATCATGTTTTAAGTGTGCATAGTCCAAACAGTGGGGGATTAAAATTAAATGATATTCAAAAATCAACTGTCAGTCTTACAACTGCTACGGGAGACACCATGTTATCAAAGGGTGTTAGCAAACCAATTGAATCTCAGGATGGTACAAAAGTGCAGGTGACTGTGAATGACCAAGGAAAGATTACGAGTAGTACGATTACACATCCAACAAAATGGCTTGGTTTATCAAAGCCTGAAACAACAATTATTCATAATTCAGATGGAACTCACACAGCTACAACAACAAATAATGGCTTACTAGGACGTTTGTTCTCAGATCCTATAACTAAAACAATTAATACTGCGCAAGATGGATCTTTAGAAGTAAAATCTGCAGATAAAAACACAACAACGAGTGTGAAGTATGATACTCAAGGACAAGAGCAGAGTTCAACAAAATATAATGAAACGGGCAAAGCTTTATTTACAAAAAGTGTACCAGATGAAAATGGAACAGTGACTGTTGTTCATGCAAATGATCCAACTCAATATAATTATCATGCAGATGGATCAATAGAAACTAATAAAATTAATGAAAATAAAGAGGCAGAGCATAGTCTGTATGACAAAGACGGAGTGTTGCAGCATAAAACTGTCACTGTTCCAAAAAATGCAAAATATTCAGGAGTCGATATAGAAAAACTTCAGGATGGTAATTATGGAGTAAAAAATAGCAGTACTGGACAACCTGTTCAAGTTTTAAATGGAGACCATCCGCTTGTGGCTAGCTTACCGCAAGATAAATTAACTCAACCACAATAATTATTATGGTTGAGCAACTCATGATTTTTGAAAATTAAATACTTGATATGAAAGAGGTTTTGCTAAACAAACAGCAAAGCCTCTTTTATTTTTTATTGCATTTTGCATCTGAGAGTTTTTACAATAACTGAAAAATTGAGAGAGTTTGTAAGTAAGTAAAAAAGGAATGTTGTATGAAAAAAATAGTATCGATACAGATGACAGTAATGCTTGTAATTTGTCATGTTTTACTACAAGCACCTCCTGAGGTTCAAGAAAATTTTGAGCAAGAATCAGCAAAATCTTCAAGCAGAAATGATGCTGAAAGAAACTTTACTGCTCGTCAAGCAACAGCTGTAAAATCAAATGTAAATACTGTTCAAAACAATCAACAACCAGAACGTACAGCAGTATCAAAAAATAATACAGTTACTGCAGACGCTCGTCACACTGGTGGAATAAGTTTTGTAGCAAAACCTATGACAGAGAGGATAGTGAATAAAGATGGATCAACAACTGAAACAACACAGAGACCGGATGATTCAATACATCAAATAACAAGACGTACAGATGGCTCAACAGAAGAAATTGTTATGCATCCAGATGATTCATCAGTTGAAACAACAACGCATGCAAATGGAACAAAAATTGAAGTTCAAACACATGCAGATGGAACAATCATTACAACACGACAAAATCCTGACAGCTCAATGCATCAGATAACAAAAAATACAGATGGATCAACAGAGGAGGTTTTAGTCGGTTCAGATAATTCATCAGTTGAAACAACAACAAAACTAAATGGAATAAAGATAGAAGTTGTAAAAGGTTCTGACGGCAAAAATTTGAAAAAAACAACAACAAAAAATGATGGAACAACGAGTGTAGAAACGAGAGATGCTTCAAGGGGAACAAAAACAAAGGTAACCACAGCTCCTGATGGAACAATTTCAGAAGCTGTAACTATGAAAGATGGCTCAAGCAAAACAAATATATTGTATAAAAATAAAACATCGATCAATGTAGTTAAACAAGCTGATGGTACTCAATCAGTGACAACAAAAGATTACCAACCAACAGAAGGTGATGCTGATGATCTTCAAAAAGGTAACATGACACCAGGATCTATATTAGCTGCTAAGCAAGCGATTGGCATAACAGATTTGAGTAGTGATAATTTAACTGATAAAGATATTAAAACAGCATATAGAAAATCATCATTAAAATATCACCCAGATAAATCTGCTGGTAAAAGTGCTGATGAAGTTGCAGTAAATAGTAATAAATTTACAGCAGCAAAAAATGCTCAAGATTTATTATTACAACGTACAAACACGGCAAGCTCAACGGCAGCGTAATTGTTAGTAATAAATTTAATGGGTTATGAAAATTGAATAAAATTAATGTTTTGTATAAGGGTGTTTATGAAAAAAATAATATCAATTCATATTGTAATGTTCCTAATTTTTAATAGTGTTGTTCAAGCGCCTCCTGTGGAAGGTGATCAAATTGAGGGACATGTTAAAGAATCTGCAGTTGAAAGTAATGAAAGCATTACTCGCAATGCCATAGAAGCGGAGTCTTATGCAAAATCTGATGCACCACAACCCTTTGAGAGTCATAATAGAGAAGCAGCTATATCAATCAGGCATGTATTACGTGTGGATAATCCAGAGAGTGGTGGATTAGCATTAGGTGATGTACCAAAATCAACTGGTAGTATACAAACTACAGGTGGTTTTAAAGTACATGTTGCAGTGAATAAAGAAGGTAAAGCTACGAAAACTATTATTACACATCCAACTGCATGGCTTGGATTATCAAAACCTGAAACAACGATAGTTCATAAAAGTGATGGAACTCACGTAGTAACAGTAACTGATCAAGGTATATTAGGTATTTTTTCAAAGCCGGCCAAACAAATAATTGTAGCTGATGAAAATGGATCTGTTCATGTGGGGACTGCAGATAGAAAGACAAATACAATAAAAGCGGTAGAGTATGATACTCAAGGTCAACAACAAAGTGTAACAATACGAGATAGAACTAGTGATATATTTGGAGCTAAAAAAGCAACAAAAACAACTTCTGATGGAACAGTTTTAGAAGAAATTACCATGAAAGATGGCTCAAGCAAAACAAACATATTGTATAAAAATAAAACATCGATCAATGTAGTTAAACAAGCTGATGGTACTCAGTCAGTGACAACAAAAGATTACCAACCAACAGAAAGTGATGCTGATGATCTTCAAAAAGGTATTATGACACCTGGATCAATATTGGCCGCTAAGCAAGCGATTGGCATAACAGATTTGAGTAGTGATAATTTAACTGATAAAGATATTAAAACAGCGTATAGAAAATCATCATTAAAATATCATCCAGATAAATCTGCTGGTAAAAGTGCTGATGTTATTGCAGAAAATAGTAATAAATTTACAGCAGCAAAAAATGCTCAAGATTTATTATTACAACGTACAAACACCGCAAGTTCAACGGCAGCGTAATTGTTAGTAATAAATTTAATGGGTTAATTTAAAAAAAAGCAGAGGTCATTTTGGCTTCTGCTTTTTTTATGCTATTTTAGAGAAAAGTTATTTTATTATATTCAAAGGATTTATGATGAATTTAGATTTTATACAAGGTGTGCAGATTCTCATTATTGCATTTTTATCATATATTATTTCTATTACCTTTGCAGGTTTTTTTGAATCATATATTGCAAAAAAAGTTGGAGATGATACGCCAGAATTATCTGGATTTTTAACTTTAAATCCACTAGATCATTTTAATGTTTTTGGTTTTGCAGCGGTGTTGTGGGGTTTGTTTTATGGTCAACTTTTACCATTTCAATTAATTCCTGGGTGGGGTCGATTGATTCCATTGTTACCAGATAATATTCAAGGCAGAAATCGAAAGCTACGTGTTTTTATGGAGTTTACAGCACGCTCTTGTGCTCACTTTATTTTATTAATCACAACTTTTATTACATACAGTGTGTGTTTTAACTTTGCTATGCATTCATCGCAATTTTTTATGGCACCATCTCAAACAACATCGTTTATTCAATCTATTATGACTTTGCTTTCATTTATTTATCATCAAAATGTTATTTTATTTACGATTCATTTTGTTGTTGGATTGTTTCAATTTTTATTTCATGTCTATGGAAGAAAATTTCATTATTTATCAACTATAGAAAAAATCATTATTGGATTTATCGCGATAATGATTGCATTGGTTATACTTATTCCACTGTTAGCTAACTTTGTAACTCTCAGTACAGCATTGATTGAATTCGTTATTTTTAAAATTAGGTTATGTTTATGATGAATCAGATTAAAAAAAATCTACATATGTTAGAGCAGGGTACCGTTGATTGTTTACCCGCAGGGCAATTAGAAAAAAAATTAACATCAGGTAAAAAGTTACGCATTAAACTTGGTTTAGATCCAACATCTTCAGATTTACATTTAGGTCATGCTGTTGTTCTGAAAAAAATGAGACAATTTCAGGACTTGGGTCATGAGGTAGTTTTTTTAATTGGAGATTACACAGCTCGAATCGGTGATCCTAGTGGAAAATCAAAGACTCGTCCTGCGTTGTCAAATGAAGAGATTGATGCAAATGCAGTCACTTATTTTAAACAAGCAGGCAGAATTTTAGATGCATCAAAAGCCACCGTTGAGTATAATTCTCGATGGTTATCAAAATTAACATTTAGTGACACTATTCAATTATGTGCAAAAATAACGGTTGCTCGATTACTTGAACGTGATGATTTTGCAAATCGACTTGCGCAACATCAACCAATTGCCGTACATGAAATTTTATATCCAATTATGCAAGGATATGACTCTGTTGCGCTTGAAGCAGATATTGAGCTTGGTGGAACAGACCAAACATTTAATTTATTATGCGGTCGTTTTTTACAAGAACAATTTGGCAAAACTCCACAAGTTGTTATTACTATGCCTTTGCTTGAAGGGCTAGATGGCGTTGAAAAAATGTCAAAATCGTTGGGTAATTACATTGGGCTCACCGATGCTCCATCAGATGCGTATGGTAAATTGATGTCTATTTCTGACAAACTGATGTGGAGATATTTTAGTTTACTGCTTTCAGTTTCTGATGCTGAAATTGCCGTAATGCAACAAAATATTGCTGAATCAAAAGTTCATCCAATGGATGTAAAAAAAGAAATGGCATTTCGTATTATTTCTGAATATTGGTCAGAATCTGAAGCTGTTGCAGCACAAGAAAATTTTATTGCACTATTTCAGAAAAAAGATTTATCACAGGGTAAACAAGTAACATTACCAGAAACAATCAGTAATCCTGTTTGGGTTATAGAGTTACTTAAAACTGTTGGAGCTATTGCATCAAATTCTGATGGTAAGCGATTAATTGAATCGGGAGCTGTGTTGATTGATGGAAATGTCATAGATGACTTTAAAGCAGAGATTTCATGGCAAATCGGTATGACTATTAAAGTTGGAAAACACAGAATTTATACATTGAGTTAGGATATTTATGAAAAAATGTATGAATTGGTATTGTTCTATTATTTTTCTTATGGGATTGCTTGTAGGATTGTGTGCTGGCAGAGTTGTTTTTACAAAAGATAGTGAAACAAGGATAATTTCTCCGAAGGGAGTTGTTTCAGCTGAAGTAGTTGCATTATTAGATATAACAAATATTCAACATGATGGATCACTTAATTCTATAATCAAAGAAACTCAAATGCATTGGTTGCGTAAACCAGGCGTAGAGCGATGGGAAATTGTTGAAAAAGATTGGAATAAAAATACATCTATTTTAACAATTTTAGAAAAAATAGGATTGCTTGATGAAGTAGAGCCCCAATATAAACAATATGATTATGCATTATTAATGGGTGCAACGTTCTCACGAGTTAAAACTCGACTTCAGTCATTAATTGATGCATGGAATAATGGTGTACGATTTGATCAGGTGGTTATTTTATCTGGTGCTCGACCATTGATTTCTGAAGAATTACAATCATATGAAACACTTTTTTCAGGAGCTTTACCTGCAACTGAAGCTGAGATGATGAAATTTGTTTATGAGCAAACAGTGATGCCAGAAGAGATGCGTAATATCCCGTTAGTTATTATTGATGTTCCAATGTTACAAAAAGATGATGGTACTTTACTACGTCCAACAACGGGAGATACTGTTAATTTATGGCTGCAATCAGATCCAATCCCTGGTACATGTTTAGTTGTTTCGAATCAACCATATATTTTGTATCAAGATTCAGTTACAAAATGTTTATTGCCAAAATCATTTACCGTTGAAATATTTGGTGAAAAAGATCAAAATAGTTCAATTGATATTCATTTAGATAATCTAGCTCGTTGTTTGTATCAAGAAAGAAAAAGATTGAACTTACAGTAAACTTTGCAGTTGTATCTTGTTGTTAGGTACAATTTTTTGAGTATAATTTTGTATGAAATGCTGGACTTGCGTAATCGAGTTCAGCATTTTTTCTTTATCATGCAGCGCATCATAACTTCCATCTAATACCAAAACAGGAACATTTGCAATTGATGGGTGAATGTTTTTTTTGTGAATTAAAAAGTCTTCGTGCTTATTGTGAATTTGTTGTAAATATTCAAGAGATATTGATCCTTCAGCTTCTCGATTTCTTTTCAGCGTACGTTCGTACGAAACTTTTGGATCAGCTTGTAAATAAATAAATCCTTGGGGAGGTAAACATTTTTTTGCTGTTGAAAAATTAAACCAATGATTATAAATATTCCATTCAAGCTTGTTTAAATATCCTTGTTCAAAGCTGTTACGAGCAAAGCAATGATGCCCTGAATAAATTGATCGTTCAACAATATTTGGTAATAATGACGCTTGTTGTTTTATATGTTCAGGAATACGTACTTTTAAAGAAAGTGTTTCCATTGTGTATGCCCAACGCTGTGGAGATTCGTAAAAATTTTGCAAAATAGATTGTCCGTTTGAGGCATTTTGCCAGTAATCAACAGCTTCAAGTGTAACAACAGTATGAGGCAGAGATTGTTGCAACATTTTTAAAAATGTCGATTTTCCTGTGCCAATATTTCCTTCAACGATAAACATTTTTGCGAGCCTCATTATTAAAAAATCAATGATGAAGTTTTAAGTATAAAAGAAGATTAACTTTTTTAAAGACTTGAATTTATTATTTTTCTGTGCAAAGCAATCGAATTATTTTTTAAAATTATAACATTGTTTTTGAGTTGAAAACTTGCCTGTATTATTTTTTTTATCAAGTTGAGATAATTGTCTTTTGCTAAAAGTGGATAACATCTTAGTTCTAACTTTTTCGAACGTTCTGTATTCATCAGTAGGACTCAATGATCTTGTTGTGAAAGGCAGTTCGTTATTATTTTGTGTTTTGCTTTTCTGCATATATGCACTTGCAGCAAATCGTACAGACTTTATTGGTTGAAACTCAGTAGTTATATTATAACTTGGACCTGGAAAACAGTATCCGGGTGGAACTTCATCAGCGTACTTTGGAGAATAATCTAGAGGGTCACTATAATTATCATAGCTTGGACCTGCAAAACAGTAATCAGGTGGCACATCGCTTTCATATTTTGGAAAATAGTCCACTTCAGTATTAGGCTCAAGCCTTTTACTGGGAAAAACAAGTTGAGATAAAAGCAATGTAATACATGTTAAAAATATGAAAGTGTATTTTAGGTCAATATGTTTCATATCGATCTCCAGGTCAGGTAATCTATTACTTCTATATCATGTTGTAAGGTGACATAACATATAGTATAGATATTTTAATTTTTTATATAGAAATAATAAAAAAGGTTGAGGAACTTCAATTTCCTTAACCTTTTTTATTGTGTAAAAATCTTACCTTTATTCAGAGCATTTTTTTCTTGCTCGCATAATTTCATTGTTTAAATGACGAATGTTACGATCATGTTTTTCATCATAAGGATCAAGCGCATTCAGGATATTGACTTCATCTTGCATTTGATCAAGTTTCATTTGTAGTGTAGCTTCATCAAAATCAAATTGAAACATACATATTTCATGTATATTTTCTTTAATCTCTCTCATCTTTGATTTAAATATTTGATGAGGGGTAGCATTGGTATTTGAACTGTAATTTTGATATTGTTGATTTTTGTTTTGATAGTAATCATTTATTTGGTCATTAGTTAGATGAGCTTGTGCTTGAATCAATGAGACTGTAAATGAGAGTAGTATTATAAAATATTTTATATTTTTCATGATAGCCTCCTAACTTTTGATAAAAGAAAAGTCCCAAAGTATACCTCTGGGACTTTTAAGATGTACGGTATTATTAAAAATTATTGAGATAATTCTGAATAATAATGATCAGCTTTTCTTTCTACGTGTGCTAATTTGTTGTTCAAGTGATTGATGTGATGCTCACGCATAGTTGAATCACCAGTCATTTTAGCTAATAGATTAATTTGCATTTGAATATTATCTAATTCCATATTCAATTGAGATTGTTGTGTAGTTTTTCGTGCATCATTTGCATTCTCTATTGAATCCTTGATTCTATCGTATTCCTGACTAAACAACTCTGAATCATCAAAAGAGTTATCTTCATCCATATTATTACGAGAAGATTTCTTTTCTGAATAATAATGATCAGCTTTTCTTTCTATATGCTCTAATTTACGATTTAAATGATTAACATGGTGTTGACGCATAGTACCATCACAAGGCATTTCATCTAATTCATTAATTTGAAGTCTAATTTTACCAAATTCCATATTTAATTTTGGTTGTTTTGTAGTTTTTCGTGCATCATTTGTTTTATCAAGTAAATTGTTTAATCTATGATATTCTTTATTAAACATCTCTGAACTAGACATATCTGATTTATCACAAGAACTATTTGCAGATGCATTATGAGTAGCCTGCATTTGTACAGTTGTTCCAGTTGCTAAAGTTAACATCAACATAAGATGTTTTAAGTTATTATTTTTCATAACATTCTCCTTTTTTCAGTTTTTGAAATTTTCATACTGAAATGATGATAGCAATAACATGTGTTCTGGTGCAATAGTTTTTGTGTTTTTTAAATTATATAGCTATCTGAACTAAGCTGGACACATTTCTCCTAAAGCTTGAACAGCTGCCTCATAAAAGTTATTTTTAATTTTTAAGGCAGCTTTTTTAATACCGGTTTTTATGGCCGACCAGTAATGTTCTATTGGATTAAATTCTGGTGAATAAGGAGGTAAATATAAAATT
>Ga0209390_10001409_pt1 | contig 46733 bp, 45 predicted proteins | sample BON01_FD_187212 | JGI IMG/M metagenome (GOLD analysis project Ga0209390, IMG submission 187212) | Freshwater microbial communities from Lake Bonney liftoff mats and glacier meltwater in Antarctica - BON-01 (SPAdes) (version 2) | ecosystem: Environmental > Aquatic > Freshwater > Ice > Glacier...
CCAGCGAATCTTTTCCGTTTAGAGCACTTTTAAAGGCCTCAGCCACGATCTTGACCAAAGATTCAAATCCAGTTCCGCCCTTCAGCTCCCATTTTTACTGCATTCACGGCTTTCCGTCCAGACACTATATAATATGTTTCCACGATTCACACTTATCTCACTCCTATATGCCAGCTGCGCCACTCTTTTGAGCGCTTCAAGTTTGGTCTGGGACACTACCGAGGCTCACATTGATATGGAGCCGGACCAAGAAGAAGCACGTGCCATTTACACCGTAACCAATAAAGGCGAAAAAGCTGTGCGCATCGCCCGAGTCAAAACGAGTTGTGGCTGCACGGGAACGATTCTTAATAAAAAAATCATCGAGCCAGGCGAATCGACCGAGATCATCGGCACCTTTCATAAAGGCAAACGCCAAGGGTTGAACCGCAACAAGTTACAAGTCTTTCTCGACAGCCAACCCGAAGCAGTGGCGACGCTCTTGATGAATGTCCAGATTCCCACCCTGATCGAAGCGTTGCCGCAAATCGTTTACTGGAACAGCCAAAGCTCCAAATCGGAACGGCGCGTTCGCCTTACCCTCGACGAGCGCTACATCGATGAAATCTTACGCATCGATTACGATCATGCTCAACTCAAGGTGACCGAAGCACCGGGCGACCCAAAAACGGGTGTTGATCGCGTTCTAGTGGTGGAGCCGAAGGATTACAGCACCCTCTATCGCGGCACGATCACCATCTTTGGCAGTGGCCCGGACGGGCGCAAAGCCGAGACCCGCGTGCACGCTTTCGTGCAGCCGTAGTGGACTAGAGGCTCTTCGCTTCCAATTCTTCCAACCGCTCGGCCTCGTCACTCCAGTCTTGGGGCAGCTTTTTCACCACGGCAGGGTCGTAGCCAGCCGCCACGAGCTTCTTCATTAAACGCTGGTAGTCAGCATCACTGACTTCGGGCTCGCGCGTCATGATCCAGACATACTTGCGGCTCGGGTGAGCGATAATCGTCTCGGTGTATGTCTCATCGACATAGAGAATAATGTAATCCGAACGAAACGGCCATAGGAACTGCATGCGCCATTCGGCGTTGGTTGCTTTATCATATACCCAGCCAACCGGAGTATAAGTCTTGAGTTTACCATCGAAGCCGCCGTCGCGAAACTGATAGGTGGTTTGGATCTTCTCATCCTCGTCGAGGCGATAGTGCTCAATCGCATTGTGCGCCTGCTTGTCCACCACAATCGGGGTGTAGCCTTGCACATACCAACGCCCCATGAACTGATCCAGATTCACATGGTCCGGCGTGGGTAAAGGTGCCTCATTTGAAGCACATCCATTGACTAAACTCATAAGCACCAAGCTAGTGCAAGCGAGACAGGTTTTGAAGAATAATTTTCTCATAATTGTTTATAGATTAAGTAACTTTAGGCTCAGGCACATCCGAGCGGTAGATGAACCACCCAGCCACGACGAAGCAGAGACCTACCGCGATCCCGAAAAGTAGAATGATGCCCCATTGCATCGGCTCAGAGACGGCCTCGCGAGACATATCGATCCCCATAGCCTGAAGCCCGAGGCCAATCGCCACGAAGGCAATCGCCCTCGCCACTTTGAGCCCAGACTTCCAGACCGCAAAGTAGAGCGACTCTTTGCGCTTACCCGTCGTGGCCTCGTCCGCATCGATCAAATCGGTGATCATCGAGTCCACCAGAAAGACCGCACCACAAAGGATGCCCCCGATCGTAGAAACGATGAGCGGCGGCCAGACTAAGCCCGCAGGCAGGATCGGATAGGCGATAATCCCCATTACCCCGAGTCCGCCAACCGAAATGTAAGCAGGCACACGCTTACCATAACGTTTAGAGATCGCGATCCAGAACGGAATCGAAAACACGATGCTCAAGGTAAAGACGGGGAAGATAGCCTGCGTGACCTGCGCTTCGGAGAGTTCCAGCACGAAGCGGTAATACATCAGTGCGAGCGCCGCATTGATCGTGCGACCGACCGCCGCGACTACGCCCGCAGTCAAAATCTGCACAAAAGCCCGGTCCCGGAAAAGACCTTTCACCTCCGCCCAGCTGGGCAATTTTGACTCGACCTCGTGCGCCGTTGCCCGCTCGCGGGCGCGCAGGAAAAACGCGGTCAAGCTACCAGTCAATAAGACCAATATGGCCAATCCCCACGCACTAATCCGTCTCGAATCAGCCAAGGCTGCCCCCGAAGGGTCGCCTGACAAGGTCGCCAAGTAGATACCGGGGAGTGCACTCCCCACCGCCAGCCCCAAGATCCCGAAGCCCATGCGCGAAGCGAGCAGTTTGTTGCGCTCATTCGCGCGCCGACTGAGTTCGGCACTCAGACTGCTTTGCGGCAAATCCAACAAGGTCATCCCGGTGTTGACCAATACGTAGGCGATGAGCAGGTGCAGAAACAGGTAAAGAGTGGAATCGGTTTGAAAGGGCGAAAAGAGCAAGACCGTGGTCGCGGCCAGTAGCAAAACACCCACCCAGAGCGTTGTGGTGTAAGCGATGCCTCGGGCACGTGCCGCAAAGAGCCCGGCCGCTACGATCAAGTCGCTGAGCGCATCCCAAAAGATAGCTACGCCAAAAGCCAAGCCGGCCAGAATCGGATCAAGCCCGAGAATTCGGGTGTAAAAATCGAACAGATACAGCTGCAACGTGACCTCCACCGCCACCTTGCCCAGGCTGGCCACGCCATAGGCGCACTACCGTTGACTTAAGGATTTTTTCAATTTTAGCGGGTTCAAAAGGTAATTTTTCGTATCTGTTTTCTGAACTTAGCTGAGGCGATCAGGGGCGTGTTATTCTGCGGTGTCCGCTCTCGAACTCTGATTGAATGTGGATTCATTTGGAAGAGCTTGGTTAGCTTCGCAAGGATGATCTCTTCGGGTTGGCCACCAAAGAATAGATCCAATGCGTATTCTTTGATTAAATGATAACTAACACTGTGGTTGATGTTCTTGGTCAGAATCGTGCCTCTGTTCTCTTCGTTCAGGGCGATTTGTGCCGGTTTTGTCAGAACTGTTTCATAATTGCTAATGAAAAGCATCGCGTGAAAATCCTGGTAGATCGACTCGACCGTCAGGCCGCTGAAGTTTTCGAGATCGAGTCGGTTCTTGAGTTGGTTAAAATAGGTTTCGATCCCCCAGCGTTTATAATAGATCCAGAGAAAAAGTTCGGTTGGAAATTCTTCCTCGTCGAGCAGAGAAGTCGCGATTACTTCGCGCTCGCCCGTTGCCGGAATGTCTAGGCTGACAAAGCGGACTCTAATGACCTCTCCCTTGGTTCGTCCGATGCTGTTATCTTTAACGACCACGTCGCAGACGATACTCTTGCCGGCTTTCTTTGCCTTAAATAGTGCCTGACTTTCCTTGAAGCTTTTCCTTGGGATTCTAACAACGAAATCGCCATCACTAGCTAGCACACAAGACATAAAAGGAGCGCTGGCATAACCTCGGTCTGCGATGGTTATATCCCCCGCTCTGAGAGCGGCAGAACAGAGGCTTTGCGCCTGGGATAGTTCACTCGTGCGATAGGGGCCGAGCTCTGCTTTTATACTAATATGATTGAGCAAATCATAGAGCACGCTGCACTGCGCCTGAGCATACGACTTCTCAAAGCCTTTCTTTTGGTTGGTTACTTTTTCTTTTCCAAATTCTTTGAAAATCGCAGGATTTGAAGGCAGGGCAATCACGCTGCCATCAATGGCAAGTAGGCGTCTGCCTTTAAAGCGCTCGACCTGAGCAGTTGCGTAAAAATCATTAACCAGTATCGTTTCGTTCAGCTCGATGAAAGCACTGTGCTTGAGCTTGGCTCGCGCCCGAGTCCACGCCCCAGCAGTGACTGCGGTATGAGTCGTTGTCTCGCGCTGATCCAAGGCGTGTGCGAGTGAATGGATGTGTAATTGCACCGACTTCAATGTCTTCTGTAGAAGCATCGTGCATGTCGTGCGAAAGCAAAAAAATCGTTTGCGCGTGAAATTCGTCTCGTTGCTCCTATGCCGCTTCATAAATATCTCAGAATCCAAAGTTTCTTTGATTCGTTGAATCAGGGATAATGCGTAATTTTGCGAGGTTTTAGAGTCATTCGCAAGTTTATGATGGAATAACTTGCTATTGTACAGCTAAAAATAGTTTCACAAATAGCTATACATCAACGCTTTACGAGATTATTTAAAATTATTTTTCCTTAAGTCAACGGTAGTGCGCCATAGGCGGGGTAAATGTAGGTTTTCATCGGCGATTCGTTCACCTGAAATAAACGTAAGCCAGGCAGAGAGCTTACAAGCCAAGCCATGTTTGCCACACTTGGCTTACGACTGATCCGCGCGGACTTACTCTGGCACACACGCTCGCCCCTACTGGGATATTACGAGCGAGCACGCCACACTATTCCACTTATATCCAAACCTGAGATTTGACAATTCAAGCATCTGCAGTGATCTAGAAACGATGACACGCCGTCTTCTATGTCTTTTAGCCGCTTCGCTGGCCTCGATCTCCCTTATCCCTCTTCTGGGCCAAGTGGTCTTAACACCTCTGCAAATCGCCAATCAAGCGTCTTGGGATGGTTCTTTTTTCCGGATCGAAGATACCAAATCCCGCGTCAGCATTGCTTCCGTCAAGCTTTCAGTTAGTGATTTGATGCCTGAAGACGGCAACCTTGTCGGTGAATACACCATTCAAGTGCCTCTCATGTCGTCGAAAAACGATAAGGGAAAAATAGTCCTTCCGCTCGATTGCAGCATGGATGAACTTGGAGCCAAAGGCGGTACCCTCCGCGGCAAAGCCATCAGTTACAAGGAAGGCACGACGCCCAATTTAATAGTGTGCGAAATCATTCCTGACAAAGACCAAAAGATCTTGCTCGAAATCACCACGGACGACCGTACGCTCAAGTTCAAATCAAAATACTCCATCGTTGAAGCGACTAAAGGCAGTTAGTAGCCAAGGACAGGCTGCTTTAGCTGCCCTGCGTATCCTAAGATAACTTAAGACTCCGAAATGACAGACACCAACCTCGGCCCTACTGGCGAAATTTGCTTCGACCTTCCCTCTCCTTACGAGCCGCACCCTTGCGGCTTGCTACATCTGCCGCGCTTCATCGCTAAGGCGCGCAAGCACCTCGCAGACGAATTGCCAAAGTCCTACCAAAAGAACTTCTGTCGCGGGTTTGACCGTTTTCTCTGCATGCACCTCGGCATCGATCCGAAAGATGTGGTCGAAGCCGTCAAAGAAGCCGGCGACGACGAGATCAAGCTCGATAGTCTGCTCGGTGAATTTTTCCCTGAAGATCTGCAGGTAGTCGAATGGAACCGCGAAGTCACCCATAAAGGACAAACAGTCGCGGGCCGCGAGTTTCTTGCCGAGTCGCTAACCAACATGGGCACGCCCGAAATGATAGGTAAGGTCGAATGCGTCATGGACATGATCGACTTCGACGAAGGCCGTATCCCCGGATTCTCCGATGAGCGCCGCAAGGCCTGGGAAGAACAATAATTTATGCAACCATTTACATTTGAAAGCGCCAAAGGCCCAATCCACATTCGCCAGATCCAACACGAGGACATCCCTCGCCTGATAGAGCTGAATAAAAAAGCCTTCCCCCTCATGGCGGAAGAAAACGTCGTCTGGAGTGAGCGGCAGATCAAGAACCACTTGCGACTGTTCCCGAAAGGACAACTCACCGCCGAGATTGATGGGCAAATCGTCGGCGCAATCGCTTCGCTCATCGTAAGCAGCGATCGCGACCCTTATCGTGCACATACCTACGCCGGCATCACCGACGGCGGTTATTTCCACAATCATAACGACCGTGGCGACACGCTCTACGGAGCCGATGTCTATGTCGATCCCGACTGCCAGGGCCGTGGCGTGGGTGCCGCCCTCTACGAAGCCCGCCGCCGTCTTTGCAAAAGCCTGAACCTGCGCCGCATTCTCGCCGGCGGTCGCCTCTCCAGCTACAGCAAGCTGGCCGACGAACTGACCCCCGAGAGCTACGTGCAGAAAGTGAAAGACGGCGAGCTGCGCGACGCGGTATTGAGCTTTCAACTACGCGAGGGCTTCACCGTGCGCGGCATCCTGCGCAACTATATCACTGACCCGGTGAGCCTCAACAATGCCAGCCTCATCGAGTGGCTTAACCCGGACTACACCCCCGCCGAGCCTTCCTCCAAAGTGCGCATCGCCTGCGTGCAATACAAGGTGCGCAGGATCGCCAACTTCGAGGACTTTGCTAATCAAGTGGAATACTTTGTCGAGACCGCCGCCGACTACCGAGCAGACTTTTTGCTCTTCCCCGAGTTCTTCTCGGTGCAACTCCTCTCCTTTATCGAGCCGCTCCCCCCGATTGACGGCATCCGCAAACTGGCCGACGAGTTTACCGAGCCGTTCATCGACCTGATGTCCCGTATGGCCAGTAAGTATGGCCTCTACATCATCGGCGGCAGCCACCCCATCCGGCACGGAGACAAGTTGCAAAACGAATGCCTAATCTTCGATCCGGACGGTCGCTACATTGCGCAACCGAAACTCCATATCACCCCGTCCGAAAAGCGCTTTTGGGGCATCTCTGGGGGGAACGAACTCATCGTGCTGCCCACCCCGAAGGCCAAGATCGCCGTGCAAATCTGCTACGACGTGGAATTCCCCGAAGCTAGCCGCTACCTCGCCGACGAAGGTGTCGAAATCCTCTTTGTGCCTTACTGTACCGATGATCGACACGCCATGCTACGTGTTCGCAAATGTGCCGAAGCGCGCGCTATTGAGAATCAAATCTTCGTCGCAACGGCCGGCATTATTGGTAACCTACCCAGTGTGCCCGCCATGGACATCCACTATGGACAGGCTGCCGTCTTCACTCCCTCCGATTTCGAGTTCGCCCGCGACGGCATTCAGGCCATCGCCGACTCCAATGTGGAATCACTTCTCGTGACCGATGTCGACACCGAAGATCTCTACCGCTCCCGCGCCAGCGGCTCCGTCACCCCCCGCCTCGACCGCCGCAGCGACCTCTTCGAGCTCAAAGTAAAGCTCAAGAACCTCGAAACTCACAGCGACCTCAACGACGCTCCGGAATTCGAACTGCCGAAGTAGAAAGCAATAAGCTAACATAGCCCACGCCACAAGCAGACATAATCTTTGCCCTCACCTTCAGTCTCGGCGTCCTCACTGGGGTGACCATGTCCTTTCAATTTGGCACTAACTGGCCAGGCTACATGAATACAGTGGGCAACATCGCCGGCCCACTACTCGCCTACGAGGTGCTCACGGCCTTCCTCCTCGAAGCCACCTTCCTCATCGGCTACACCGCCCTCGCTTACTGGATATTTAAAGGCAAAGCCAGCGACCTGAGCTACGACTAGAAACCGTAGCGGCGGGTGGATGCCCTTCGGGTGCTTTCAGATCAAACCTTTTGAAAGCAGTATTAACGTCCTGCACAACTGCCCTCCCATAAGAAATCATTATAGAGATCATGCCCGCTACTTATAGCCAGATTCAGTCTGCAACTTAAAAGCGAAACCCGGCGATGCCCCTCCCATGCAATCAATACATACACTCATACTTAGCACACTCTTCATCACATGCCTCTCTTGGGCCAGCGCGCAATCTTTGCAAAAAGACGCCCCGACCAAAGACGCACTTATGCAGCAATTGGACGAAGAGCGCCTCGCCTACCAGCTTTACACCTCGCTGGGCGAAATCTATCCAGAGCTGCCACAGTTTCAAAACATCCCGCGCGCCGAGTCACGCCATTTCCAGGCACTCAAAAACTATTTCGTTCAAAACTACCCCGAAATCGAGCAGCTTGATCTAGCAGGCGATTTCATCCACCCATCCACACAGGCTCTCTACGACCGCCTCTACGCGGAAGGCAAAACCAGCCCACAGGCCGCCCTCAATGCAGGCGTCCAAGTGGAAGAACTCGACATCAAAGATCTCAATGCCGCCCTCGCTATCACACAAGATGAAACATTGCGCGCGATCTACACGAATCTCCGAACTGGGTCCGAACACCATTTGGCGGCCTTTTCCGGTCAAAGAGGCGGCCAAGGAAAGGGCAGAGGCAACAGCGAAGGAAAGATGAATCGGCAATCATGTCCCGCGACTCGATGCAAATAACACCCAGCAAACTGAGACGCGAATAGCGTTGCATCGCTACACAGCCGTAGCGAACTTGCGCTAGCAAGGTCTCCGTCACGTATGCCCTGCAAATTGAGACGAACAATAGAAAATCTTCAAACTTATCTTGACTTATCGTATATCGTCGATATGCGTTATAGGTAAATGGCAACGACCAAAAAATCTCTCTTCCCTGAAGAACAAGTCGCACTGGCTGCGTTTGCCGGTGCGCTCGCTCATCCAGCGCGCATCGCCATCATCGGGCTTCTACAAGACAGGGAGGAAGCCTGCTGCGGCGAGATCGTGCGGGAGTTGCCCCTCGCCCAAGCCACCGTCTCCCAGCACCTGCAAGCGCTCAACAAAGCCGGCCTGCTCCACCACCGGCAATCGGGCCCGAAGGTCTGCTACTCGCTCAACTGCGAGGCCTTACGCAGCTTCTGCCACAGCTTCCAGTGCACCCTCGGAACCGATCAAGAAACCTAAATCACACACCATTTATATGAGTACACAATCCACACCCACAAAAAATTCCAATTCCCCTCGCATCGTCGGCGGCGTGGCCGGCGGCGCGTCCGCCGCAGCTCGCTTGCGCCGATTGGATGAGCACGCCTCGATCACCCTGATCGAGCGCGGCTCCGATGTCTCTTTCGCCAACTGCGGACTCCCCTACCATATCGGAGGTGAGATCGAAGATCGCAGCAAACTCTCTTTGCAAACGCCGGAGACGCTAAAGGCGCAACTCGCCATCGATGTGCAAGCCCGCACCGAAGCTATCTCCATCGACCGCAATGCAAAGACTCTGCGTATCCGCAGACTGGATACAGGCACCGAAGAAGACATTGCCTACGACAAGCTGATCCTCTCTCCCGGAGCCTCCGCACTCAAGCCGCCCCTGGAAGGCATCGACCTGCCCGGTATCTACACCCTGCGTAATCTGCAGGACATGGATCGGATCAAGGCCGCCGCCGAGTCGTCCAAGAGCGTCCTCGTCATCGGCGCGGGCTTCATCGGCCTCGAAATGGCCGAGCAGCTCATCCACTTAGAAAAAGACGTCACTCTCATCGAACTGGTCGAGCAAGTCCTCCCGCAAATGGATCCCGAAATGGTCCGCGCGGTGGAGCAGGAGCTAATGGACAACGGCGTTAACCTTCTCCTTGGCGACGGCATTTCCGGCTTTAGCCAAGGCGAGGGCACCGCTCTAAACGCCAAGCTCAACTCGGGCAAAACGCTCTCCGCCGACATGGTCATCCTCTCCATCGGCGTGCGCCCCGAAAGCCAGCTGGCCAAAGACGCCGGCCTCGAACTCGGTCAACGCGGCCACATCAAGGCCAACGGCCACATGCAAACCTCCGACCCCGACATCTACGCGGTCGGTGATGCCAGCGAAACCATCGACCCCATCCTCGGCGGCCCCACCGCGATCGCCTTGGGAGGCCCTGCCAACCGTCAAGGCCGCACCGCCGCCGACCACATTATCCTCGGCGATCAGGCTAAGCCCTACCCCGGATCCATCGGCACCTCCATCGTGCGGGTCTTCGACGTCGCAGCCGGCGTCACCGGCCACAGCGAGAAACGCCTGCAACAGATGGAGATCGAATACGAAAAAACCATCGTCACCGATTTCAACCACGCCAGCTACTTCCCCGGAGCCACCCACCTCACGGTCAAATTACTTTGGGAAAAATCCACGGGTCGCATCCTTGGAGGCCAGGCCAATGGAATCGAAGGCGTCGATAAGCGCCTCGACGTGCTCGCCACCGCGATCAAGGGTCGGCTCACCGTCGACGAACTCGAGCACCTTGAGCTGGCCTACGCACCGCCCTTCGGCGCGGCCAAAGACCCGCTCAACACCGCAGGATTTTCCGCCAACAATATCCGCAGCGGCAAGCTGCGCCCCATTTACACCTTGGCCGAAGCCGAGGGCACCCAGCTCGTCGACACCCGTCCCGCTGAGATGGCAAAGCTCAAGCCGATTCCCGGCGCGGTCAACATCCCCTACCCCGAGTTGCGTTCGCGTATCCACGAATTGGATACAGCCAAACCCGTCACTACGATCTGCGCACTAGGCAAGATGAGTTATTTCGCCGCTCGTATCCTCTCCCAGCACGGCTTCGAGGTGCAGGCGCACATCGGCGGTTGGAAAACCGAACAACGCCCTCATCAGCCCCCCACTTCCAAAGAAACCACTATGAACGACACCACCCAATCCCAAGATAAAGCACCGGCCCCCGTCGGCGAAACCATCCAGCTCGATTGCACGGGCATGGCCTGCCCCGGCCCCATTCTCCGGGTCAAAGAAGCCGCCGCGATGCTGGCCGCAGGACAAGTCCTCGAAGTCCGCGCCTCCGACGCCGGTTTCAAAAACGACCTGCCCGCCTTCTGCAAGGCCAACGGCTACGAATGCCTCAGCGTCGAAAAGGACAAAGGCATCGTCACCGGCCGCCTCAGCCGGGGCGCCGCCTGCCCCGTGGCGGCCACACCGGCCAGTACCGCCAAAGGTGCCACCATCGTCGTCTTTTCCGGCGAACTGGACAAAGCCATGGCCGCCTACGTCATCGCTAACGGCGCCGTCGCCATGGGCGGGCAAGCCACCCTCTTCTTCACCTTCTGGGGACTCAACGTCCTGCGCAAAGACCCCGCCCCCGAAGTCGGCAATAAAAGCTTCATGGATAAAATGTTCGGCTGGATGCTTCCACGCGGCGCCAACAAGCTGCCCCTCTCCCAAATGCACATGGGCGGCCTCGGCACATGGATGATGAAAGACCGCATGGCCGGTAAAAAGCTCCCCAACCTCCCTGGCCTGATGGAAGAAGCCCGCAAATCCGGCATCCGCCTCGTCGCCTGCACCATGTCGATGGAAGCCATGGGCATCCGCGAAGAAGAACTCATCGACGGTGTCGAACTCGGCGGAGTTGCCGAATACCTCGGTGCCGCTTCCGAAACTCACGCCAACCTCTTTATCTAATGAAAAGTCTAAACTTAATCAGCGCAACCGCCTGCATCGCACTGCTCAGTGCCTGCAGCGAGCAAGCGCCGACCGCCACCGTCGACGACCAAACCAGTGACGAAGCCTATATCAACGAAAGCCGAGCCACCGTTTTGGCGCTCAAGGAAACACTCTCCCAAGAGCTTCGCATTGCGATCCAGACCAAGGGCGTCCCGGCAGCGATTCAAGTCTGTCAATCAGTAGCCTTACCCATCACCGATGGCGTGACAGCCGGAGACCCGAAAACAAAAATCGCCCGCACCGCGCTACGCTTCCGCAATCCGGCAAATACGCCCGACGAAACCTCCGCCGCCATCCTCAAAGGCTGGACAAACAGCGTGGCAACAAGTGGAGAAGCACCCGCACCCATCGTGACGCGCGAAGGCAAATCCGTCATCGTCCACCACCCGATCGTCATGCAGGACGCCGCCTGCCTAATGTGTCACGGAAATCCAGATACCTTTGCCCCGGAAGTCACGCAAGCACTTCAGAAGCTCTACCCCGACGACGCAGCCACCGGCTTCGAACTCGGCGACCTCAGAGGCGCCTTCCGCGTCGAGTTCCTGCCGTAGTGCGCTGCAACAAGTTTTCTTTCGTAGCGTGCCGCTTTAGCAAACGTCCCCGTAAGTTCTAAGCAGAATCTGAATGTGATTTGAGCGTCAGGAAGATGTTGCCCAGATGCTTGATCGAAAGAACCGTCATTTTCTCCCCGATTGGATAGTTTTCCCTTCCAGGATAGATCACCCATAAATGCTCCAATTCGAGGTCCTGCATGGCGGCAGTCATTGATTTCGTTCGGCGAGGGGCATCGGCGTATTTGAACTCGGCGGCGAAGTTTTTGCCGTTTTGCTGCCAGAAGAGATCCACCTCGGCACCCGCCTGTGTCGCCTAAAAGAAAAAGCGCTCATCGGGTAGGCCAGAGAGCTGAATCAATTGGTTGATGGCGCCATATCTGCCTTGGGAACGCAACTCTCCCGAGTTGCTCAAGTCCGAATTGGCGACTAATAAATACCCTACGCAATAAATACCCTGCGGAATTTATGCGCACGGACTTAAAAACTAAAAGGGGCAAAAAACTAACTGGGATTAGATGCTTCAGCAGCCCCACGTCTCCATTAGTTGCTGCATGGTAAAATCTTGCATATCAACGGAAGCTAAACAGCCGATCAAAGTTATTTCAAAGTGCTCCTTAAGTCCGTGCCACCCCCATGCGTTCGATTCGTAGCGGACTCGTTGAAAATCGAAGAACCTCCGTCAGTTTTTTCTCCTTCTACATCCTCACGAAAAAACTTCACGCCGCAGACTTTGAAGCACTGCCAGATCTCCCCAGGCCGCTCCTTTAAGAGGATTGACCTTCGGTGGATGCTTCCGCCTTCGATCCCTTTGCACCGCGCCGACGAAGCCCCTGACATATTCGGCAGAGCCTAGAATAGCACCCTCCGTAAAGTAACGCACACGACAACGAAGCACCGCAGCACGAGGCAGCACCCCATCCTGCTCCTCAATCACTTTGCTGACCATTCGACGATCCATCACTTTACCTTTCACCTCCCACGGATCACCACCTTTACCAAAGATAAGAGACCGATGCGCTTGGAGCACACTCTGCGGCGACTGATCCGCACCGACGTGATCTGCCCAGATGCGAAATAACCCGTCCACTGCCCTCCATTTGCCCTCCAGTCCCTCGCGGCCTTCTCGACGCGGGAAGCCACCTGAATTTGCGACCGCTTCGGCATAGCCACAAAACCGGTAATCTTTCGGATCCTCCACGAGACCCGCCCTTACCGGGTTCAGATCGATATAGGCCGCCATCGTCTGAAGCGGATTACCCGCACCTTCAACCAGAACGGACTTAAAACGATCCGCCCAGAGAGTACCGAAGCGTTGATGGGATTTATTAAACCAGATAGTGAAACGCTGCTTCACAGTCTTCATATATTCGGACACATCCCCCATCCGCACGATCAAGCGCTGACGAACTACGTCCGCCTCCTCACCGCCCGCCGCCAATTCCGCTTCCATTACATTAATTGAGGCCTCCTGATACTTAGTTGGTTTCGGATACAGCACTTTGTAACGACGCATCAGCTCTGAGTCTGACAGCTCACCCAATTCCGGCACTTCGACCAGCACATGGAAGTGGTTCGACATTACGCAGTAAGTGAGAACCTGAACCCCGCAGAAGTCCGCCACCTGCCAAATCATCTTACGCAGCACTTCCTTTTCCCTATCCCCAAATAATCGCTCCCCATTCACCGTGCGGGTCATACAGTGGTAGGTCGCGTCGACTCCATAGACTTTTAAACGATTTTCCCTCATAAAAACTGATGATGGACTAAAACATAGTCCTCTGTCCAGTGCTAAAAGCAGGGACAGGCACTTGTAAGGAAGAACCCCCACCTTCTGGTATTTTAGGTGAGACAACCAACCGTGCTAGTAAACGAAACTCGCGGAGGAGAAGGAGGTGCCGGAGGTGATTTGCTTGCTGCTGCGTGCCTTAAAATCGTAAACCGCAATTTGGAAGCCCCCGCCAATGGACACGGTGAAGGCGATCGCATTGAGATCAAACGGATTCCAGGTCGGTTCGGAGCAGTATCTACTGATATCGGTGGGGATCCGCTGGGGTCGTTATTTGTAAACGTGCTGAGTGAGCCACTCAGCGCTACCATTATAAACGGTTAAGGTTCATACCTTTTTAACGCTAGAAGATTTGCTTCATGTTGAGCGTAATTGATTGGGTGTCGACCAAGTCAACGCCCTTTGCATCGAGCCGGGCTTCTACCTTCCACTTAAAGCGCGTGGATTTATCGCTGATGAGTCGGAACGCTGCCGACAGGGCTTGGCCGACGCCGCTATTCATGAATTCTGGCGATGTTGTATTTGGCGTTGAGATTTGAAAGTCATATTTAGCCATGGATCCGGCGACGTATGCCTTTGCTTCTTCTACTAGGACTTCCTCATTGTAGATTTCATCGGAACGCGTCTTTGACTTGCCGTCGTCACTACGGGTCTTGGTCACTCGAGTTCCAATCAGTTTCACCATGAGCTTGTTGCCCTGAATGGCTTTCTTCGTGTGTAAATCGAAGCTGCCATTTATGGTCGCACCTGGATCAAAGGTCGTAATGGGGAGCGAGAGATTGATGGATCCACGCATGAACCGAGCAATGTAGTATGCGATGGCGGCCACGATGCCTCCACCGACGACGACCGCGACGATAATTAGTATTATTTTTTCATCCATAATTTAGTTCCCGTTTTATTTTAGTGAACGCAAAAAAAACGTCACTCTCATACCTTCAAGGGCGGCATGGGTAAATCCATGCTGGCTGCGATGGCTCGAATTAGACTGCGCTCGTCGTCATCGACTTTATTGTCGGCAAGAACGGTGTGAATGGTCGCCTCCAAGATATGTTTCTTATGGGGGCCGGGTAATTGGGCGAAAAGACCCAGAGCCTGATCAAGGGCGTCTAGGTCGATTGCATCCTCGGGTAGCAAGCTAGGACGTTGGAGGAGCAACTGGCCGCATTTTTGAAGTCCCGCATCAAAAGCCTTCTGCGCGGCGTCGCCTTCGAGTTGAGCGCAATGGACGAGGGCCGAAAGAGTTAGTTGGATCGGGGCTTCAAGCTCTTTGGGGCTACGCGCTTGCGAGCGACGACTGGGGTTCATTCGGTTTTCCGCGAAATTTCGGATAATCCGGAGCAGCGCGAGTTCTTCTAGGTTAATGACACCGTCTGCATTGGCGATTTTCTGCATACCGCGTTGGATGATTGAAATTTGCTCGCCGTCCCGAGCGATGGCTTTTGGCAGCGCGATTTAAAGAAGGGCAAAGCGACGATCGGCATCCAAATTCCGCAGTTCGGGAATCCACGCTCGTACGGTTTCGATTCCTGCAGGATCCAGCGCTTCCGATAGTAGTTTTAATTGTGGTTCGGGGTCTTCGGCGCCTCCGGAGATAATTGCGAGTGCCCGCAGTGCCGCTCTGGCGGCTTCGGGCGACTGCTGTAGTTTTTCCAGCTGCGGGGCGATCTGCTCACGGACTTTTTCAGCATAAAGAATCGTCGCTGCTCCCAAGGTGCCGATCGATTGCATAAAGGCTTTGGGGTCTTGGCCCGTCGCTTTGCCGGTCGGTTTTTGAACTGGAGAGCTGCCGGATGGACGTTTTGCTGTCGCGAATTTCCCGTCCCAGTTGGGCTCAATAGCTCGAATCCGTTGGTCGAGCGGTGGGTGCGTCGCGAAAGCGCCGCCGAAGTTGGCTTTGAAAGCGCTGGCAAAGAAGCAGTGAGCCAACTCCTCTGCGTGAGGATTCTTTATCTGTCCATGGGTGCCGTGCGCACCAATTTTCTTCAGCGCGCCGCCGATACTGTCCGGATTTCGGGTAAATTGTATGGCTGCTGCGTCGGCCAGAAACTCACGTTGGCGGGAGATGGCGCTTTGGATGAGTCGGCCAAAAAGCACCCCAATGTAACCGATGGCCATGATGGCTAGAGAGACGACGAAAATCGCGAGCATGGCACCGCCTCCTTCTTTGCTCCGTCGCGAGCCACGCATCATGCTGGATTGGGCTGTTATCCGAAGAACGATGCGGCCTAACACGGCAATCGCTAGTATGCCAAAGAGGACGCCGCACAGTCGAATGTTCAGCCGCATGTCTCCGTTCAGGATGTGGCTGAACTCGTGCGCGACGACGCCTTGAAGCTCATCGCGTGTCAGGTTGCGTATGCAGCCGCGGGTGATTGCGATGGCTGCATCGGCGGGTTGAAACCCAGCCGCAAAGGCGTTGATGCCTTCTTCTTCTAGGATAAACACTTCAGGCATTGGCGTGCCTGAAGCGATGGACATTTCCTGGACGACATTCAGAAGCTTACGCTCGTCGGGATCACTCGTGGCTAAATCGACCGGTCGACCGCCGGCGGAGCGAGCGACGGCACCGCCACCGGAGCGAAGTTGGGCGATTTTGGTTGCTGCGCAAGTGACGACGAGAACGACGACTCCAAGAAGCGTCCAAAGTAGCAGGTCCGGCTGCCACAGATCGATGCTAGGGGCTTGTTCAGATGTCTTCGTTAGGAAAAAGAACTTAGCTCCAACGACCACCGCGTAGAGCGCGGCCGCAATACTTAGAACAGCCAGTACGAAAAGCACCCCCATCCGTTTCGTACGGCGGCGGGCATCATCCTGCGCTTGGAAAAAATCCATCAGGATAGCGAAGTGGGTATTTCAAAAGGAGTCATTCGAGTTGGCTTTTAGAAGCTAACTTTAACCGCTTCGCGTTCAGCCTCTTCAGTGATTTCAAACATCTGGGCTTCTTTGAAATTGAAGATACCGGCAAAGATGTTGGCGGGAAAGCTTTCGCGTTTTGTATTATAGGCCATTACCGAGTCATTGTAGCCTTGGCGGGCAAAGGCTACTTTGTTCTCGGTCGAAGTCAGCTCTTCGGTCAGCTGAGCCATATTCTGATTCGCTTTAAGATCCGGGTAGGATTCGGAGAGGGCGAAAAAACGACCCATTGCGCCTGTAAGTGCGGTTTCGGCCCCCATGAGGGACTTTATCGCGCTTGGATCGTCCGGGTTGGCAGCGGCTTTTTGCTCCGCGCTGGCTGCGCCATTACGCGCTTGGATGACTGCTTCGAGGGTTTCACGCTCGTGTTTCAAATAACCCTTCGCAGTTTCAACCAGATTCGGAATCAAGTCATACCGGCGCTTCAACTGGACGTCGATCTGGGCGAAGGCGTTTTTAAACCGGTTTCGTAGGCTGACGAGGGCATTGTAAATCCCCATCGCATACAGCCCGAGGACGATGAGTATAAAAACGAATAGGCCAAGGAGAATCAGGAGGATGGTGCTTGCAGGCATAGGAATCAAGGGAATAAAGGTTTATAATATTAGGAACTAACTGAATGTTTACCAGTTCTTTGAATCGAGTGCAAGAGCGTATAGGTATATAAAGCTCCCGCGGGGCGTCATGTCGGAATGATTGCAATTGCCTCACTTTAAAGCGTTGACGCTCAAATCACTTCCAAATTCCGCGCCGAACTTGAAGACACCGCATTGAGCGGGATTGCCCCATCGAATGTAACAAGCCGACCGCCCGACTTAGTCGCCAAAGCCAGCAGATACAGATCCGTTAATTGTTTCGATCCTAAGATATACTCAGCCGTAAACAGGCTGGGGTCGCGAAACGAAACCGAATCCGGCCAAAACACATGGTCATGGTTTGCGGTAAACATATCCAAGCGCCTAATGACCTCATTCGGCAGTAGCCGCATGGCTTTACTATAGTTCGGATGCGATAGGATCCGGATCAGCCCATTTTCCGTCAGCGGACAGGTCGCGATACCAAGAGCAGCGTTTTCCGCAAGCCACTCATGCGCCTGCAAATTAAAGACATGATCCGCATCGAAAAGAGCGATCAGAACATTCACATCCAACAAAGCCCGCACTAAATACCCTCCTCATCCATCAGCTTTTGCACATGGTTAAGGGTCACCAGCTCGCCCCGTTTGGGGAGCATGAGCACTCCATTTCTTAGCTCCGCCCCATCCACCGCAGCTGCGTCCGAAGATCGCGCCTGGTAACCAGCCCTCGCTAGCTTCGACAGCACCGCCCCCGCAGAGCAACGCTCTTTCGCCGCGATTTCCTTGGCCACCTGTAAAATGTCTGGATCTAAGTCTAAGGTTGTGCGCATACATCTGACGCTGTCTCATCAAATTAAAAAGTCAAATTCCAACCTACCTGGCTGATTCACTCAAGTGCCCTCTAGATTTAGTGTTTGGTTACTCTGACCTCGGATCGGATTTTTTAACCACGGATGGACAGATGAACACGGATATGACTTACTCTTGCTGTTAATTAAAACCAAAGAGAGCTTAATATGTCATCGCAACGCTATGTAGATCAATAGTTTCCATTATTAAACGAATAGGAATTAACTGCATTGCTACGTTTTTAAGGTTAGTTCCTTATCTGTGTGCCTCTGCGTCCATCTGTGGTTCTAAATGCTGTTTCCTTTTTTTAGGTTCACTAGATAAAACTGGATGGGGCCGACTTCCACGGCGACCTGAAGTCGCCGACGCTGGCCGAAGATACGAAAAATATCCAGACGCCAAATCTGACGGCTCACGCTACCACGAACGCACCGCCAAACGCGCCTACGAGATGATGGAAGAATTCGCCGAAGGATTTTTAGATTTGGACGACAATTAGGGCTAAAGCAGCCTATCCCAGTAAAGCCACGGGCAGGGGCTGCCTCAGCTGCTGCGCATAGCCAGAAGCCCACGCCACCCTCCGCACTCTGAAATATCCTTAGCCATTTGAGCAATTGCGGCTTCACAAAGAAATCCGTGCACTTTACGACCATCACTCAACTCCAGCTGCCCCAACCCGAGCGGCTGTTGAATCGTTGATAGAAACTCACCAAGTGACGCTTTAGGGAAACGCCACTCCTCAGCCGCAATGGCAACGCCGCCTTCGCTGACTCGAACAACCCCCGGCCGATGTGGCGCAGGCTCCGGCAGATACACCATCTTGTATTTTGATGCCGTTTGCACCTCGCCAATAAATTCACCCCCGAGCGCTTGCACCTGGCCGTTCAGCGGCAAACCACTCATGTGCGCGCCGAAAAGTAGAAGCGATAAAGTCTCCTCCGAGGCACCTGCGCAATCAGAGCAGCTACCTAAAGGAAGCTGCATACGTATCTCCTTTCCTTTCTGAGTCCCCCATAGCCGCGAACTAAGTGTGTGAGAGGCGACGGGGGAAGGTGCGGAGGGGCTAGACGCGATCGCGATCAGTGCTTTGTCCGTATCTCTGGGTGCGATCCAGGTAATGCCGAACGGCAAACCGGAATCCGACTCACCTGCCGGTGTCGCCACGGCGCAGAGGTCGAGCAGATTCATAAAGTTGGTGTAATAACCGAGCTGCGAATTGGGCCCAATCGGATCGGCCTCCATCTCAGCTAGGGTAGGAAAGCCTCCCGCGGTCGGCGTGACAATCGCAGCCAGGCCTTCCCAAACGGATTCACTTTCGCGCCGAAGCGCAGCCAGTTTGTAAGCGGCTGAAAAAGCCTCACAGGCGGTATTGTTTAAACCACCGCCAATGATCGTTTTTGTGACTGGGAAAAAATCGTCGGGGTTACTTTCGAGAAAATCTTTCAGCACCGTCGTGCGCTCTGAGACCCAAGGGCCTTCGTAAAGTAAGCGAGCCGCTTTGAGAAAGGGCTCAAAATCAATCGCCACAATCTCCCAGCCTTTCGCCCTGAGCGTATCAAGCGCGCGGGCCCATGCGGTCTCATACTTGGCATTTCCAAAAAACAAAAGCTGCTCCAATTTAGGAACACCAATCTTCTTTGAGGCTGACAAAGTAACTTCCACTGTCGGCTGCGAATAGGCATCTTCAGCATCAAAGCCCTCAGCTACCTTAAGTATCGTTTGGCAGTCCGCCGCATTCAGCGCAAAGATGGACACACAGTCCAGAGTCCGGCAGGCGGGTACCACACCACTCGTGCTCAGTCGACCACGGCTCGGCTTCAATCCCCAAAGCTTGTTAAACATGGCAGGCACACGACCGGAACCTGCGGTATCAGTTCCTAGAGAGAAAGAGGCCAGCTGCTCCGATAGAGCCACTGCGGACCCACTACTGGAGCCACCCGGCACACGCTCTGGTGCTATCGGATTACGCGGCGCACCATAAGGGCTCCGGACCCCGACCAAACCAGTCGCAAACTGATCGAGATTCGTTTTACCCATGGGAATCGCACCCGCTTGAATTAATTGCTCAACGACCGGGGCTGAAACTTCAGGCGTATAGCTGTAACTGGGGCAACCTGCCGTAGTGGGTACACCGGCAAGATCAATATTATCCTTAATCGCAAACGGGATGCCATAGAGCGGTAAGGCTACAGGATCGGATGCTTCCAAGTTCTGCAGGTACGGTTCAAGCTCCTCGGCACTCAGTCGGTGGATCCAAATTTTCGGATTGTTAATCGACTCCGCACGCTGGAGAAGCGCCTCGACCAACTGTCGCGGACACGCGTCCCCTTCAAGATAAAGCTTGCGCAAGTTTTGAATGTCTAAAGAAATATTCATTTAAAAAATTCAGGTGTGACTCCGAAGAGGACCTGACCAGGCGAGACTGCCTGACCTTCTTTGCACAGACATGCACTAACCGTACCCGTAACGGGACTTTCTAGTTTTATTTCCATTTTCATGGATTCGAGAATCGCCAGAGTCTGGCCGGCTTCGACCGTTGCGCCCATTTCTACGTCGAGAATCTTCCAAACACTCCCGGCAACAGGGCTTTCCACCGAGTCCGCGCCTTCCGGTAATCCAAGACCATCGTCCTCAGCCTGCATGGCCTCTTCTTCAACATAAGTGTCGAGCCCAGTCGCTTTCCAGTGTGCTCGCTCCGCATCGAAAGCTGCTTGTTGCTTCGACTTAAACGCTTTGATACTTGTATCGTTCGCTTGAAGAAAGGCTTGGTATTCGCTCAGGCTAAAGTATCCTTCCTCAATCTTTGGCTCGAAGCGCCCCTGAGGGAAATCATGGCGCAATTGCACTAGTTCGTCTTCGCTCACAGGGTAGTATTTTATCTGATCGAAAAAGCGCAGGAGCCACGGCTTACCTTCCTTAAAAGAGGCCGTGCTACGATAGCGGTTCCACATTTGTACGGTACGCCCGACAAATTGATACCCGCCGGGGCCTTCCATGCCATAGATACACATGTAAGCACCGCCGATGCCGACTGCATTCTCCGGAGTCCATGTGCGGGCCGGATTATATTTAGTCGTGACCATACGATGACGCGGATCGAGTGGGGTGGCCACGGGAGCCCCGAGATAGACATCTCCAAGTCCCAACACAACATAGCGCGCATTAAAGACGATGTCATAGACATCCTGACGCGTATCCAAACCATTGATACGTCGGATAAATTCAATATTGTCCGGGCACCAAGGCGCATCTGGGCGCACCGATTGCATATACTTACGCGTCGCCAACTGCGTGGAAGGATCGTCCCACGAAAGCGGCAAGTGCACGATGCGGGAAGGCACTGTGATATCCTCCAGAGGAGGCAGCTTGGCATTGGCGAATTGTATCCACGCAGCGACTGACTCGGCACTTACTTTACCCGGATTGAAATGCACCTGAACCGAACGGATACCCGGAGTGATATCCTCAATCGCTTCTAAACTTTCTTTCTTTAAGGCTTCGTGCAACACGTGTATATGGAAACGTAATTTAAAGTCCAAGGCCATGGGCCCGACCTCTGCCAGGACATAGGCATCACCGGCCTGACGAATCACTAGGCGGTCTGCACCTTCACCAGCATCGTGTAGGATCGCATCGCCCATCTCTGGAATATGCAAATCGGTGGGCACCTCAAAATTCGTCTCTAAAGTGACAATACTCTCTTCATGTAAGCTACGCAGGTGCTCCGCCTCTTCGCGGCCGACGCAACGGAAGCAAACTTTATCACCCGGTTTAAGTTGCCCCATTTTCCAACGCTCCGATTCAATAATCGTCGCAGGGCAAACAAAGCCGCCTAAGCTTGGGCCGTCGGGTCCGAGAATCACGGGCATGTCGCCGGTGAAATCAATCGCGCCGATCGCATACGCATTATCGTGAATATTTGAAGGGTGCAAACCGGCTTCGCCACCGTCTGTGCGTGCCCACTTCGGCTTGGGGCCGATTAAGCGCACACCGGTTCGAGCCGAGTTGTAGTGAACTACCCACTCAGCCTTGAAAAATTCTTCGATGTCCTCGGGAGTGAAAAACTCCGGTGCGCCATGCGGCCCATAAAGCACAGCGATATCCCATTCGTGTGATAAGGTTGGAGTCCCGCCTTCAGGCGGCAGCGTGGTGATCGAACCGCCTAAAGGCGGGACTCCAACATGCAAAACATCCGCCAAACGTAGCGCACGACCGCCATGCCCGCCAAATTGACCCAGTGTAAAAGTCGAACGACTCCCCAAATACTCGGGCACATCGATACCACCTGCGATCAACAAGTAACTACGCACACCCGCACCAGTTAGTTTACCGATGTCAAGAACCGAGCCAGCCGGCACTTCAAAAGGCTTATAGAAATCCACCGACTCAGAATCCAACGTTGTCGCCATCTCCGCACCAGTCAGAACAACAGTGCATGTAGTGTTAAACTGAATACGTGGCCCTGTTGCTGTAATCTCCAAGCCGGCGCATTCTTCCAGATTCCCGAGCAAACGATTTCCCAAACGAAAGGCCAGTGTATCCATCGGGCCCGATGGTGGCACACCCACTTCCCAATAGCCAACGCGTCCTGGATAGTCCTGCACGGTCGTCATTGTGCCCGAACGTAAGATTTCGAAACTTCTGGGCTTATAGACATGTTCCGCCAGCGACTTGGTCACTACCTCGCCTTTGATAAATACCTCGGCATCTACGACGGAGCGCAAGTAATACAAATTGGTTTCGATACCGTCCAATCGGGTCTTCGCCAGTGCCTCCTTAATCGCAACGACTGCGCTTGCACGATCTTCTGCCAGCACCTGAAGCTTCGCGAGCAAGGGATCGTAATACGGGCTGACCTCTGTCCCCGACGCGAGCCAGTGATCACAGCGCACGCCTGCTGGGAAAATGACTTGCGTGAGCAATCCACTAGAGGGTTGAAAATCTTTGTTGGGATCCTCGGCATAAAGACGTGTCTGAATCGCATGCCCTTTTTGCGGTATGATAGAAACGCCTTGCTGCAAAGACATATCGCCCGCGGCCATCTCCACCATCCATTTAACGAGGTCCACACCCGTGACTAATTCGGTTACACCGTGCTCGACCTGTAAGCGCGTGTTAACTTCGAGGAAATAATATTCGTGGCTATCGTTATCGTAAATAAATTCAACTGTGCCCGCAGATCGATAAGCAACTGCTTTAGATAAGCTGAGCGCGGCTTTTTGAATGCCTGCGATCACTGCTTCCGAAACATTCGCGGGCGGTGTCTCTTCAATCACTTTTTGATTTCGCCGCTGTGTGGAACAGTCTCGCACACCTAGCGAGACGACCTGGCCTTTACCATCGCCGAAAATTTGCACTTCGAGGTGACGCGCGTGCACGACGAACTTTTCCAGAAAAATGCCGCCCTGCCCGAAGTGGCTTTGACTTAGACGCTCCACGCGATCATAGGCTTCCATCAAGGCCGCTTCCGATTCGCAAATTTGCATTCCGATGCCGCCACCGCCCGCAGTGCTTTTTAGCATGACCGGATAGCCGATCTTCATCGCGACGACTTTGGCTTCTTCTAAGTTTTCCAGAAGTCCACTGCCTGGCAAAAGCGGCACTTTATTCATTTCAGCGAGACGACGCGCTTCATGTTTTAATCCGAAGTCCAACATTTGCGCAGCGGTCGGCCCTATAAATGTGATACCAGTTGCTTCACAAGCCGATGCAAATGCCGCGTTTTCACTGAGCAAACCATAGCCTGGATGAATTGCTTCGGCGCCGCAGGATTTTGCAATTTCTAGAATTTTGTCGGCCTTAAGGTAACTCTCGCTCACTGCGGGAGGCCCCAGTCGATAACTCTCACCCGCCATCGCCACATGCGGCGCATTGCAATCGGCATCGGAATAGATCGCCACGGAAGCGACACCAAGCTGATCCAGCGTGCGGATGATACGACAGGCGATTTCGCCGCGATTAGCTATAAGAACTTTTTGAAACATGTTAGAAAGTAGTGACAAGCTTCCAGCTTGTCGGGAGTTAGATGAAACAAGCTGGCAGCTTGTGCTACAATTAGTCCCAGATTAGAACTTCGACGGGAGTGGGGTTATAACCGTTGCAGGGATTGTTGAGTTGCGGGCAATTGGAGATGAGGCAGATCACATCGCGCTCGGCGCAGAGCTCGACGTAGCGACCGGGCGCGGAGATGCCGTCTTCGAAGGTGAGTTTGCCTTCGGGTGTAACGGGCACGTTCATGAAAAAGTTGATATTACAAGTAATGTCGCGCTTACCGAGTTCGGGGCCCCAGTGCTGGATGCCGCAGATGAAACTATCGCGGCAGGCGTGCATGTGCTCTTTCTCATGGGCATAGCGCATCGTATTACTTTCACGGGAACAAGCGCCGCCGACTGTATCGTGACGACCACAGGTGTCGCCAGTGATGGTCAGCAGGATGTCACCTTGATTAGAAATGAGCTCGGTGCCGGCAGTCAGGTAAAGCGCCGCTTGACGCTGAATCGTATCCGAAGCGCTATAGCGATTCTCTGGATCCTTGGCATCGTAGAAGAGGGTGTCCGCCGCTTGATTGCCCTCGAGGTCGAGGATGCGAAGCGTCTGCCCTTTCTTGATTTCGTGAACCCAGAAATCCCCCGCAAGGATGACTTCGCGGAGGGTAGCGGTTTCGGGAGAGAGTGTGCTTTCAGTTAACATGGTGGTGTGTGATTAGAAGACCGGGCGCGAAGCGAACCGGAACAATCGTAAGATTTTGGTCGATAGTGGTATCAAGTGTCGGTCGATCCAAAGCGTGACCGCTTCGGCTACGGTGAATGATTAAAACCTTAAGGCGTGATAAATTTCGTTATTTTCAAAAGCACGTAGGTTTTCCTGACGTGATTGTAAGCAGGAATCCTCGGCAGTGGGCGCTTCGGTTTGAAACACTTCGAGTTGCACATCGCCGGGATCGTAAGTCGGATTCGGATCGAGCGGATGTTGGCAGGTGTTGAGCACCACCAGTGTATCCATTTCAAAACGTAGGTCGACGTGGCTGCCGGGCTTGGAAGCTCCGGGCACATAGCTGAGCTTACCTTCTTCGTCAGACACGACCTTAGAGAACCAATTTAAGTTCGGCACCAGGTCGCGCTTCCCCATGCCCCATTTGGCAAGCTCGATCAGGAAAGCGCGGCGGGCATCGCGATAGCATTCGTTATGTGCGTCCTGATAGGTTTTGCTGCCATACTTCTTTTCGACCAGCGCGGCGCTGGAACAACCGCAAACCGTGTCGTGCCAGCCAGCGGTGTCTTCAGTGATCGAGCAGAAGAGTCGCCCCATATCCGAGTGCACGCAAAAGGGCGCTGTCAGGAAAAAGATGTGCTGGCCCTTCAAGGTGTCCGGCATGTTGTAACGCTCTTCTTTTTCAAGCGCGTTGTAGAGCAGCATGCCGACATTGGCTTTACCGTCTATATCCGTTAACCGTAGCGTCTTACCGCGCCCGATCACTTTGGACCACATGGTGCCGCCGTGGAGTTTTTCTGTGTGTATGAGTTTCATAATGAGATGCGTAATATGGGATATGGGATGAGAGTTTAATAAAGTCGTGCGTATTGATCGATCTCCCACTGGCTGACACGTTGGTGGTATTGGCGCCATTCTTCGGATTTATATTTAATGAATTCGTTGCGTAGATCGGTACCGAGCACTTCTTCCACGAAGGGATCAGCGGCGAAAGCGGCAACAGCTTCGTCCAGCGTGCGGGGGAGTTCGCTGATGCCGCGCTCAGCCAACTGCTCGGGGGTGAGCTCGTAGAGATTGTCTTCCTGTGCTTCGCCCGGATCGAGTTGCTCTTTGATTCCTTGCAAACCTGCAGCCAGTGCGAGCGTGCAGGCAAGATAAGGATTGCACGCAGCATCCGCATTGCGCGATTCGATACGTCCACCGCCCATCGGCACGCGGAGTGAGTTAGTCCGGTTATTACTGCCGTAGGAATTGAAGACTGGCGCCCAAGAGTAATATGACATGAGGCCTTTGCGAACGAGACGCTTGTAACTGTTCACCGTCGGGGCGAAGGCTGCGCAGAGCGCCGGGCCGTGCTTGAGGATGCCTGCGCTGAATTGGTAACCCAGCTTCGAGAGACCCAGCCCGCGGGGATCGTTTTCGTCTTTGAAAAGGTTTTCACCCGTCTTGGAATCGGCTAGCGACATATTAAAGTGCGCGCCGCTCCCGGTCTTATCGGCAAAGGGCTTTGGCATGAAGGTCGCGAGCAAACCTTCTTCCGCCGCGTATTGCTTGGCCATCATACGAAAGAAAATAAAGCGATCGCACATGGTCAGCGCATCGGCGTATTTGAAATCAAATTCAAACTGCGAATTAGCGTCTTCGTGATCAAGTGAGTAAAGATCCCATCCGAGGTCGTTGATCGTAGTGGACACTTTATCCAGCCACACGTAGCGATCCATGAAGCGCTTCACATCATAGCAGGCTTTATTGAGATTGTCATCGGGATTCGGGATTTCGAGTCGCCCGTCTTCTGTCAATTTAACGACAAACAGTTCACACTCGATGCCCAAGTTCATGCTAAAACCCATCGCTTCCGCCTCGGCAATCACCTTCTTCAGCGCCACGCGAGTGTTTACAGCATAGGGCTCTCCTTTAAAAGTATTATCCGCCGGCATCCAAGCGACCTCGGGCTGCCATGGGAGCTGGATGATGTGGTTGGTGTCGGGGAGCGAGGCGATCTCGTCGTCGTTCGGCGACTGGCCGAGGCCGTCGAGTGCGTATCCAGTGTAAAGCTCCGAACCCGAGGCGAAATCCTCAAAGTGATCGATGGGGACGAACTTACCTTTCGGCACTCCATGGATATCGACATACGCGCCGACGCAGTATTTGACGCCTTGCGCCTTTAACTTGTGTTTAAGTTCTTCCATCGAATTCATAGTATTTGTATGTTATTACGTTTAATGTAAATAGTATTACGATAAAAGCAAAGCGTATGCCACTTATTTGAATCGTTTAATTATAAAATAGATCGGGTGCGCCCACCCATTCCTCTTTGGGAAGCGGAGCCTGCTCGACCTTGGCTTTTTCAAGTTTCGCGGCTAAGGCGCGAGACATGCTTTCGAAGAGTCGCTTCCCATCGGCGGCATTTCCGAGTGATGGTGCGCCCGTGGTGCCATTCAAACTGGTCTGCGAAACTGGATACGAAAACACGGTTTCTCCGGTGCGATCTGGATCGTCTGAGAGCGGCAGCGCATCCTGGTCCACGCTTTCGGGTGCGAGGTGGAGCATAAGGTCGCACTCGCCTTTGTTGGCGTGGAGGTCTGCTGCATCTTGGGTAAAATGTGCTTCGATTTCGGAATTGATAAAGAAGGTATTCAGATAGCCGACCTGTAAACGCCCCATCAGCTCGATCCGAATTTGATCCACCGCGACACGCATCGGCGCATCATTTCCGGCATGAGCATTGACGATGTAGAGCTTTGTCCAGCCTGTCGCCTGCGCCCACTTTGCCCATTGCACGAGTGAGTCGATCAACGTCTTCGGGGTGATCGAGAAAGTGCCTGGCCATTTCGTGGTGTGCCCACCCGATGAGGTGTAGGGCATGACGGGTGCCATCGCTACATTCGCGCGGGTGCACGCCTCGCGACAAAGCGCCTGCGCGATGACCGTATCTGTATTGATCGGTAGAGCCGGGCCGTGCTGCTCGGTCGCGCCAAGAGGCAAGACCAAGAGCGGGCACACCTCTTGTAGCACCCGAATCTTAGGCCAAGGCAGCGACTCAATACAAATACTGAACATCGTGGACGACATGAAAGCTCTATTCTACGTTATCGGTGGCGTTGGTCATACGGACAATTGGTAAGTCATCAGTTGTGGTCTTCTTTTTAGGATGAATCAACTCTTCGAGGCGCTTCTTCGTGGCCAAGAACTCCGGGCTGAGCAATTGTTGAGGCTTTCGCGGGCGCGGGACGGGCACTTCGATAAACTCCTGAATTTCTCCAGGGTTGGCCTTCAAGACAAGGATTCGATCCGAGAGATAAATAGCCTCATCCAGATCGTGCGTCACAAACATGATAGTCACATCGACGTTGTGCCAGATCTGCAAAAGGTGCGACTGCATCTGAGTTCGTGTGTGAGGATCTAGTGCGCCAAAGGGCTCATCCATGAAAAGAATCTGTGGTTGGTTGGCCAAAGCGCGTGCGATCGCGACGCGTTGTTTCATGCCGCCGGACAACTGACTGGGATAGGACTCGACCGCATGCGAGAGGCCGACCAAATCAATCCACTGCAAAGCCTCCTGCTCCACGCTGGCACCGGAGCGCCCATTGACCTCAAGACCGAACATGACATTCCTTTTCACGCTTAGCCAGGGAAACAAAGTGTAACCTTGGAAAACCATGCCACGATCCGCGCCCGGCCCTGCCGGTTCATTCCCATCCAGTAAAAAGCTGCCCTCCGAAAGGGTCTCAAGGCCGGCAAGCATACGGATCAGCGTTGATTTACCACAACCAGACGGGCCTATCACCGAAATAAACTCGCGGCGGTGAACGTTAAACTCAATCGGACTCAATACATCGATCTGCCCTTTCACAGTTGTGAATGATTTGCTTACTCCTTTAACTTCGAGCTTGATCGGGCGCTTGTAAATCTCGGCGAAGCGGGCACGCACGGCCTCGCTTTGTTCTTTATAACTTGGTAATGCAATAAGGTCGCTCATGATTTAAAGTGCCTTTCCGTTTGCGGGTGAGTCATAGACTTTGCGATCCAAAATCCAAAAAATGAAACGACCGATAAAGCCATGCTTTTTCTCCGAGGATTCCGGCGTCCATGGGAACAAATACTTGCGCAAAGAGGAGAGGAATTGATCGGTAATAAATCCGGACATACCGATCAGAATAATGATAGGGAACACCCTATCGAAGTTACGCCAGCGGCCTTGTGTTTCGATAAATTCGGTCAAACCGCTCTTCACTCCGATCAACTCCGCAATGACGAGCCATGTCCAGGCCCAGCCGAGTAGAATCCGCAAGTCGTTAAAAAGGTCGGGGAGAATCCCTGGCAGTATCACCCTGCGAATCAGAGTGACATTCTTCGCACCCAGAGTTTGAGCGGCCTCCAGTAAGGAAGCATCGAGCTGGCGTGTGGTATTGGCCACCACCAGCACGAGTTGGAAAAAGGTGCCGACAAAGACCAATGCGATCTTCGGCGCATCGTGTGCGAGAAAAACCGCCACGAGAAGCGTACTGAAGGCAGGTGCCGGCATGTAGCGGAAAAAGTCGATGAAGGGCTCGAAGAGCTTGGAAAAGAAATCAAAAGTGCCAGAGAGCACACCGATCGGCACACCCACGGCTGCCGCTAACAAAAATCCTAAAAAGACGATTTTGAGCGAGTGCTTGTAACGCTGAAACATCGAAGGCTTATCACCATCGGACTCGAAAGTGAAATCCTCAAAGCCTTTTTGCACAACCTCATGCGGCGCAGGCAAGTAAACTGGATTGGCTGCCACCCCTTGCGGCACCAACTTTTCCAACGGCACCTCGGGAAGCAGCTTTGATTCAAATACCGGTGAGAGCTCGGACATCAGAGCCCAGTTACGTTGGATGATGGCGTGATTCTCGTCAGAAAATTTGACCTTCGTCTCCGGAAGTGTGCCCACGGCCACCCCTTCCCATACGCCATAAAGCAGCTCATCCTCTTTCGCTTCGTCGCGGGTTAACCATTTATTGGCCTCCGCCGCGTCCGAGATATGCCGCATTATTTTCACGTTCGCACGGCGTATGCTGAATCCCGATCCTTCAACCTCACCCGATCCACGCACCGCCTTTATCGCCTCATTATCCAATTGGATGGCGGCGATGAACTCCGGATAGTATGCCTTTGATAGGTGATCCCCGGCAGTATAGACCGTTGTCACATCCGAACGATCTGCAGAAATCTGTAGCTTTACATCAGGATGCCAGATAAACGGCGTGTAACTAACAAAAGACCATATGATCAGCGGTAAGAGAAATGACAAACAGGTAAGAGTAATCTTCTGCTTAGAGTTCAGTTCCTTGCGAATCGCAAACCAAGGACTGTAAGACCTTTTGGTAGATTTCATAGTGCCGTTAGATCTAGATACTTCTGGTTATTGGGCAGTCGCGGGCAATTTTACAGGGACACACCTGAGAGCAGGTACTCCTTACATGAATACGTGGCGTCTGCGCTTGCGCAGGCCAGAGTCGGGCAGAGCGTTGACTTCTGCCCGTCGCAAGCGACGACGCCACGGAATAACTTTTACAAATAAGCGCCTTGTGGTGGAAACCACCTTCAAAACAAACACAGCGCTTACTAAAACGCTTATTTCAGAGACTCGGCGTATTCCAGAGTCAGACTGGGATCGAGATATTGATCCGTATTGAGCGGCTCTTCATAGACACCCACGGAAACGTTGAAGGCATCCGAAATCTCGGTCGAACCGTAAACAGACTTCAGACCTTCAGCTTTTTTCCAAATGGGTAGCACTTCTTCGAGACTCAGGATATAAGTGCCACCGAGGAAGGGCTCATACTCCTCAGGCGAAATCGCAACACGTGCAGAAAGGATAGCAAGCGCTTCGTCAATGTTCTCCTCATCCTTGAGGAAATCGACGATCCGATACCAAACCTTGACGACTTTCATCCAGTCATCACGGCGCTTTTCAAGGCTCTCCGGATCCACACTCAGCAGATCGTAAATCACACCCGGCACGTCCGCAGAGGTAAGCACTGGCTTCGAGTTGGCCACTGTCTTCAGCGCCTGACCGGAGTTAGGCTGCCATGCACCAATCGCATCCACCGCACCGGTTGCCAATACCTGTGGTGTTTCGTTCGTCGGTGTGTTCACAATTGTGAATTCAGAAGGATCGATCCCCGCAGCTTCCGCTCCTTTGATCAAGAGCAGGTGAATCACAAAGCCTTCTTCCAAACCAATTTTCTTACCTTTGAGGTCAGCCAGTGTATCGATGCCAGGAGCAGCCACTATCATATCGTTTCCATTCGAATAGTCGTTAATGATAATGCCAACCGAAGGCTTACCCGTGCCACCCGTGACGAGCGCATCGCCATTCGTCATGGTGACTGCATCGATCAGACCAGCGGCATACGCATCCATCGACGCCACGTAGTCCATCCATTGAAAATCAACTTCGACGCCTGCTTCTTCGAACCAGCCTTTTTCAATGCCGATTTGCCATGCCACCCATCCCGGCCAGTCACTGTAGCCGATTTTAAGTGGTTCTGCGGAGAGAGAACTGCCAAGGCAGATAACGAATGCAGAGAAACCTGCAATGGTTGCCGAAAGGGCTTTTTTAGTATGCTTAAACATGATCGTTTCTAATGGATTGATGTGTGTAGAGAAAAACGCGCCTGCCAACTGGATCAGCCGACAGACAAATCCCCTATTGCACGAAGCATGCCAATAAACTAGACTGTACGTAAAGTATTATTTTTGTTGCAAAAAGTATTACGATTATAAGTGTTTACATTAAATCGTATGAAGACTGATCAAAAAACAAACAAAGCGCTGGCTCAACGCATCAGCATTTCGCTACAACCCAAGCTCGCTAAAGCGCTGGATAGCATGGTGGAGCAGCGCGGCTTTCAAAACCGCTCACAAGCCGTCGCGGAAATGATCGAGCAGGGGCTGATCCAACACCAACAAGAGGACGGCCAAGCCGTTATGGCCGGAACGATTACGCTTTTTTACGACTCGGCCAAAAGCGGCCTGCTACAGGAACTCGCCAAAATCGAACGCGAACACGTGGAAGAATGCATCAGCAGCCAGCACGTCTTACTCGAAGGACAACACATCATGGAAGTCGTGCTAGTTCAGGGCCCCGTACGACGCCTGCGAATGTTAACCAATCAAATGCTGGCCTGCAAAGGCGTCAGCTCCGGCGGCCTCACACTCACGAACAAATTGATTCCTCAAGTGCACGGCCGCTAAGTACCTACTTCCAAAGGCTGTAAACCCTCGCCAAACGCTACGCAGATCATTCGCCCGACCTAGCTGATTAGTGTTTGATCTGTCTGAACGAACAGCACCCCAAGCTCAATGCATTTAAGTTAAAATATCGAGAGGAAAAAAGTGTAATTGATCCATCTACTCGAAAACTCGCGCTTCAAGGTGTCTTCAAAGACGACTTGGATGCATTCCTCAATACATCCGATTGAGTGACTCAGGTATTTTCCAGCATCGCCAGAACATCCCCGTCGAGGTATTGGACAGGGTGAGCGATCAGTGCTTTTACGCAACTACTCACGCATACAAACCCTGCCTATATTTCTGGATAGGCTGGCGTAGCCCACTAAATCAACTTCTCAGCACCCTTATAGACCTCGGTCACATTGATTTCAACGATGCCTTGGAGCTCAAATTCCTGCTTAGCAAATGCTTTGCCCTCTTCAAAGACGGGCCCTTCTGTAAAATAGCTGACCTGCCCCTTCAGCTGATAGGCCGCAAACTCAGGTGCGAAAAACAAAAAGGATACTTCTGAGCGCCCCTCCCGCAGATTTTCACGTGTCTTACCGAAATGACTATCGGCGATCAAAACGCGTGGACCGTTCGTCAAATCGCAACAGCTTACATAGATCGTATTCGGCACACCTTCCGCGCTCACTGTGGTGAGCACCGCCACCGGATCACGAGCGTCCCATGCTTGCTGGATTGATTCTGGTAATTGATTCATCATTCAGATCTGGCAACTGTAGGCGATGTTTTCAACACCCTTCGTCCTTTAAACTCATTCCAAAAGCCCTCAAGCGCGGTCTGGGGATGTTCCAGCCGCGCGAGGTCGCGTGGATTTTCCAGATCGAAGTAGTGGTCTGCTTTCATCGTGCGAGTGTCGTCTTACCGCTCTGCCGTGATATCCCATCACGACCTCTCGTGCGCATCTCCCATAGTTTATCTTGCAAATGCCGGACGTAAGCATGCCCACTTCGTTCAGCCGTTTTTGCTGATCAGCAAAACAATCCGTTCAAATTTGGCCTTCATATCCGCCGGCAGAGCTTCAAGCTATTCCGCTACGGCTTCATTTAATATTTCTACTCTCCAAATTTCCCATAAAACAATACCAAAACTTGACATTTCTAGCGTAATAACATTTGTTACCACCCATGGCTATCGAAACTAAAGTTCGCAAAATCGGCAACTCCCTCGGCATTGTTTTGCCCAAAGAAGCACTCCAGGCACTCAAAGTCGAAGAAGGGGCGACCGTCTATTTGACTGAAGCGCCCAACAATTCGCTCAATATCAACCCCGAGCGTCCGGGCTTTGAGGATATCATGCGCGTGGCCGAAGAAGGCATGACTCGCTACCGCAACACCCTTCGCGAATTAGCCAAATGAAGGAACCACATTGGCTCCCAAAAGAGGCTGTGCTCGCTATGCACGCCGCCTCGCTCGCGCGGTTTGGCGGAATCGACGGCATCCGCGAACCTGGACTATTCGATTCGGCGCTGAATAAGCCTAAACAACTTTTCCACTACGAGGAACCCGACTTGTTCGCACTCGCCGCTGCTTATGCATCGGGTATTGTCAAAAACCACCCTTTTCTTGATGGTAATAAACGCACAGGCTTTCTAGCTGCCTACACTTTTCTCGGGATCAACGGGCTTCAGCTCGAAGCTTCCGAGGAAGAAGCGGCTTTACAGATTCTAGCACTGGCGGACTCTCGATTAAGCGACAAGGCGCTCGCCGATTGGCTGTCAGGAAATTGCGCCACTAAACCTAGGAAACAATAACATGAAACTACTCACTCCCCTCTTACTCGCCGCACTCGCCCTACTTTTTACCGGCTGCGGCACGACCAAGAATCAGCGCATCGCCCAAAACGAAGCTGCCTTCAACACCTACACGCCCGCCGAGCGGCAAATGATCCGCACCGGGCAAGTTGCGGTCGGCTTTGACCAAGACATGGTGCGCATGGCACTGGGCGACCCGAGCCGCGAGGCCACCGTCGATTCAGCCGCCGGCAAACAGATCGCATGGGAGTATCGTCAGCTCAAACCGAGTCTTGGCATCGGCATCGGCGGCGGCATCGGCACTGGGGGTAGCGGGGTCGGTATCGGCACTGGGGTCGGGGTCAGTCCTAATAAAACGAAACTTCTCAAACGCGTCGTCTTCGACCGCCAGACCGGCAAAGTCAGCCAGGTCGAATCTTATAACTAAAACACACTCACCCATTGGAGGGCAATGCTCCGTCATTGCTTATCGATTGCCCGATAAGGCTCGACCCTCCCAGCCATCGCGGAAACGACGGAGCGTTTCCCTCCACGTCAAATGAGCCATCAAGCCCGCTACTCGAAAGAAACTTTCTTAACCCGCCTCACCTGGCAGGATCTCGACCCAGATTATCTGCGTCAACTTATTGGCCTCGCGAAAATTGAAGATCTGGCCGGTGCCGGACTCGCCCACCGCCCTAAGCGCCTCGGCGATGTCACCACCGCACTCATGCCTGAAGGCGCGACAGGGCGCGCGCAACTGACCGCCCGCGGACCGCTCGTGCTCTGTGGCCTCGGCCTCGTGCAAACCGTCCTAGATAACTACGGGCAAGGCTGCCAGTTCGATGCGAAGTCGGAAGACGGCCAACTTAAGGATCAGGGCGATGTCATCGGCATCCTCAGCGGCCCCTCCGCCCCGCTCCTTCAAGCCGAGCGTGTCATCCTTAATTTCCTTCAGCACCTCAGTGGTATCGCCACCGAGACCCGGCTCTACGTGGATGCGCTCGACGGCAGTCCGACCGCGCTACTCGACACCCGTAAAACTTTACCCGGCTACCGGGTGCTCCAGAAGTATGCCTTCGCTTGCGGCGGTGGTTATAATCACCGCATCGGCCTCTTCGACCGCGTCATGCTAAAGGACAATCACCTCGCCGTAGCGGGCGCTACGGGCGGCAATCGCCTGACCCAGACAGTCGCGCTAGCAGTCAATACCTTTGAGCACCTAGCGGTCGAAGTGGAAGTCGATACGCTGGAGCAAATCCCGCCCGTGCTCGAAGCGGGTGCGGACATCATCCTGCTGGATAACTTCAGCCCGCTCGAACTCAAAGAGGCTGTTCAAATGATCGACGGGCGCGCCTGCACCGAAGCCAGCGGCGGCATTACGCTCAACTCACTGCCTGCCCTCGGCGACCTCGGGCTAGACTTCATATCGACCGGTGCGCCCATCCATCAAAGCACTTGGAAAGACATCGGGCTGGACTGGCTATGAGTGACACCGAATACCGTCAGAAACCACCCAGCGACGACGCATTGACCATTCTGCGCGCGCTGCTCGATGCGCCCGCTGACTTCGTCTCTGGCAGCCTGCTGGCCGAACAACTCGGCATGTCGCGCCCTGCAATCCACGGTAAGCTGGAAAAGCTGCGCGAGCAGGGCTTCGAGGTGGAAGCCATTCGTAACAAGGGCTATCGCATAGCGAAAGAGCCGGACGTGCTACACCCTGACTTAATTCGTTATTACACGGAAAAGACGCGGTCACCAATGGATGTGCTTTATTTCCCCGTCATCGACAGCACCAACAGCGAAGCCGAGCGCCAACTATCTCACAGGCGCAAGAGCCCCTTCGCCATCGCCTCCAGTTGCCAGACCAAGGGTAGAGGGCGCCTTGGGCGAGATTGGCACAGCGCCACCGCCGATAACCTCTACCTCTCTGTCGCCTTCGAACCCAACATCCCGCCACAAGCGCTCCAGCACTTCACCCTCTGGGCGGGCATTCACATTTGCCGCGCACTACAAAGCCTCGTCCCCAAAGCACCGCTAAAAATCAAATGGCCAAACGATCTCCACTGCGACGGTCGTAAGTTTGCCGGCATGCTCACAGAGGCCAAGCTGGATGCCGATAGCCTGCGCAGCATCATTTTCGGCATTGGGCTTAACGTAAACAGCAACCCCGCGAAGTATCCTAAGGAACTCCGGAAAACAGCCACCAGCCTATACGCGGTCGGCGGCGAGGAGCTGCCACTGGATCAAGTCGCGGCTAAAGTGATCGCCGCGATCCAAACCGCCTTCGACACTTGCATCCTAGGCAGCGGCTCCGAAAACCTCGTCGAAGCCTGGAAACCACTCAGTTCGCTTTCCGGCAAAGTCGTCACCGCGATCATGAACAATCTAGAGATCACCGGCACCGCCAGCGGCATCGACGAGACAGGCGCGCTCATCCTCATCGCCGAGGACGGCACCGTACAAAAAGTACGCGCCGGCGATGTGACCTTAAAAAAGTAGGGGCTTCACTTGCCGTGCCCTGCATAGCTCGAAGAGCGAAGCATGGGGGACGCCCGAGTCGTATAAGTGCTCATTGACCTTGGCGGATGACTAAGCTTCGCTATTCGCCATTACTCATTATGAATTATTTATGCATCGACGTCGGCAACACCAGCACCCACTACGGCCTGGTCTCAGGGCAAACTGTCCAATCCACCGGACACTTTCCGACTCAGGCATTTCGCGGTGCCCCTTCTGCGGCATTTGCTCAAGAAGTCGCCCCGCTCATCGCGCAAGCCGAGGGTGTTTCCTTCTGCTCTGTCGCACCATCGATCAATGAGAACCTCTGCGCCAGCCTCGTTCAGTTCGCCAAACCGATTTTTCACCTCACCTGCGAGTCCTGTGTAGGACTCAATCTCGTCTATCCGAAACCGGACGAGATCGGACAAGACCGCATCGCCAATGCCATCGCCGCGCAGGAGTTTTACGGCATTCCCGCCATCGTCATCGATATGGGCACGGCGGTGACTTTCGACATCGTCAGCAGCCAAGGCTACGAAGGCGGCATCATCGCTCCCGGCCTAGCGGTGATGACAAAATACCTGCACGAACAAACCGAGCTCCTACCCGAACTAAAGGCCGAAGACCTGCTCAGCGTCGAAGGGGCCATCGGTAAATCCACCGTCCACGCAATGAAGCTCGGCGTCGCAGTCGGCTTTTCCGGTATGATCAACGCACTCCTGCAGAAAGTCACCGAAGAGTTGCGAAACCGAGGCGAATCAACACCTGTCGTACTTTCGACTGGCGGCAGCATCGCTAATTTGACCAAAGACTGGGCACAGAAGAGTGAATTCGTCCAAAACCTGACTCTGATGGGACTCGGCGTGGCGGCACGACGCAACCGATCTTGAAATTTACTTCAACTTATTAACACTTTGAGCTTCCTTACAAAATCTCGCACTAGCGTTAAAGTAGTGAAACAACGCGTCATCGGTGCACAGGCACAAGCCCCCGAAGAAGACTACCTCGCGATCTAAGACCCGCTGGAGATCACCCTAGCCTACCAGCGCCACGACAGCCCAGTCGAAAAAAAGCTCATCGTCACCATGCGCACACCCGGGCATGACGAAGAGCTTATTCACGGCTTCCTCTACTGTGAGGGCATCATCCAATCCGCCGCCGACATCACAGAGATTCAGCTCAGCGGCAACAATGCCCATGCCGCCCCCACTCGTGCCCGCGTCCAACTCCGCCCCGGCCTCGACGCCTCCGCCAAAACGGCCGAGCGCAACTTCGCCGTGCATTCCAGCTGCGGCGTCTGCGGCACCACCAACATCGGCCATTTAGAGATCCCCAAAGCGCTCAAGATCCAAGACAACACCCGCGTATCCGCAAAATGGATACACCAGCTGCCCGCGCAGATGCACGACCAGCAAGCCACCTTCCGCCAAACCGGAGGTCTCCACGCCGCCGCCATCTTCGCCGCCGACGGCAGCCTCCAAGCCTCCCGCGAAGACATCGGCCGCCACAACGCTCTCGACAAAGCCATTGGCGCAAATCTCATCGCCCGCCTCAGCCCAAGTCGCGCCCAAGTGCTCTGCGTCAGCGGCCGCATGAGCTACGAGATTTTACAAAAAGCGCTCATCGCCCGCATCCCCATCATCACCGGCGTCGGCGCCCCCTCCAGCATGGCCGTCGCATTGGCCAACGATTTTAACATCACCCTCATCGGTTTCGTCCGCAAAGGCAGCTACAACATCTACAGCAGCCCCGAACGAATAAAAACCAAGGAGGGGCTGCTTTAGCTGCCCGCGTATCCCAAGCCGCCAGCCCAGGAGACAAGCCGACTGAAGTCGCCAATCACGGTCAAAGCCTTGACCACTCTCAACTAAATCTCCACCGTCACTCCCACACACACTCCCCCTTTCACCTTCACTTTAACTTTCACTCCGTGCGCAGCACGGCGCCACCATGCAACCCGACCCCGAACCACCCCGCAAGCTCCTCGACCTAAAACGCTCTGCGCCCAAAAATAAAGCAGTCGGCACCAAGGCGGTCACCAATTCTCTCAAGCACATCAACCAGCAAGCCGGCGCAAATCGAGGCGCTAAAGCGCTCTACCGGCTCAATCAAAAGCACGGCTTCGACTGCCCCAGCTGCGCCTGGCCCGATCCCGACGGCGAGCGCTCCAAGTTTGAGTTCTGCGAAAACGGAGCCAAAGCCGTCGCCACCGAAACCACCAAGAAGCGCGCCGACGCCGCGTTTTTCGCCGCCCACTCAGTCGCCCAACTCTCCGAGCAGTCCGACTTCTGGCTCAACGACGCCGGCCGCCTGACCGAGCCCTTTCTCCTCGACAAAGGTGCCAGCCACTACCGCCCCATCTCATGGGAGGCCGCTTTCGCCATCATCGCCGAGGAGCTCAACGCCGCCGACTCGCCCGACGAAGGCATCTTCTACACCTCCGGACGCGCCAGTAACGAGGCCGCCTTTCTCTACCAACTTTTCGTCCGCCACTACGGCACCAACAATTTGCCCGACTGCTCCAACATGTGCCACGAATCCAGCGGCGCAGCTCTCAACGAAACCATCGGCGTCGGCAAAGGCACCGTCACCCTAGAAGACATCGAAACGACTGACTGCCTACTCATCATGGGGCAAAACCCCGGCACCAACCACCCCCGCATGTTGACCTCGCTCGAAGTCATGGTCGAAGGCGGCGGCAAAATCCTCTCCGTCAACCCACTCTTCGAGACCGGCCTACGCGCCTTCTCCCATCCCCAAAAGCTCAAAGGCGTCCTCGGACAAGCCACCCCCCTCGCCTCACAGCACCTCCCCATACAGCTCAACGGCGACCTCGCTTTTCTCAAAGGGATGCTGAAATGCGTGCTCGAAGCCGATGCCATCGACCCCGCATTTATCGAAGAATACACCCACGGTTACGAAGTCTTCGTTGCCGAGCTCGCAGCCATCACTTGGCGCACAATCACCGAGCAGTCCGGCCTCGCCGAGGCCGAGATCCGCAAGGCCGCACAGACTTTCATCAAGGCCGAAAACGCCATCACCTGCTGGGCGATGGGGCTCACCCAGCACCGCAATGCCGTCGCGACCATCCGCGAAGTCGTCAACCTTCACCTAATCACCGGCAAGATAGGGCGCGCCAAGAGCGGTCTCTGCCCCGTGCGTGGCCACAGTAATGTGCAAGGCGACCGCACCATGGGCATCTGGGAGAAAATGCCCGAGCCCTTCCTCGCCGCACTCGACGCCGAGTTCGAGTTCACCAGCCCCCGCAAACACGGCTACGACACCGTCGACGCCATCGAAGCCATGCTCGCCGGCAAGGCGCGCGTCTTCATCGGCCTCGGAGGTAACTTTCTCTCCGCCTCGCCCGATACCCACCTCACCGCTCAAGCCATGCGCCGCTGCGCCCTCACCGCGCACATCGCGACCAAACTCAACCGCGGCCACCTCATCACCGGGCAGCGCGGGCTCATCCTCCCCTGCCTCGGCCGCACCGAAGCCGACCACCAAAAGAGCGGGCCACAATTTGTCACCGTCGAAGACTCCATGAGCGTCGTCCATAAATCCGAAGGCCGCCTAGAGCCCGCCACACAGATGCTCAAAAGCGAGCCAGCCATCATCTGTGGCATCGCCCGCGCCACGCTGCCCCCATCGCGCGCGCCTTGGCAGGCCTTTGAAGACAACTACGACCTCATCCGCCAACGCATCGAAAACGTGCTGCCCGACTTCAAAGATTTCAATCACCGCGTGCGCCAACCCGGCGGCTTCTACCTGCCCAACGCAGTCAAGCAACGCGAGTTTCACACCGTAACTGGCAAAGCTAACTTCACCGTAAATACGCTCGCACCCATCGCCCTCGAGCCGGATCAGTTACTCCTGCAGACCTTCCGCAGTCACGACCAGTTCAATACCACCATCTATGGTAACAACGACCGCTATCGAGGCATCCACAACGAGCGGCGGGTCATCTTTTTAAATGCCGAAGACATGGCCGAGCGCAACATCGCCTCCGAGCAACCAGTCGACATTACCAGCCACTTTAACGGCGAGACCCGCACCGCGAAGCTCTTCCTCGCCATACCCTATGACACCCCCCGTGGATGCGCCGCCGCCTACTACCCCGAGGCCAATGTGCTGGTGCCACTCGGCGCTCGCGCCGAAACCAGCCAAACTCCGATTTCAAAATCAGTCGTCGTTACGATTTCGGCAAGCTCCTAGCGAATCCCGCAGAGCTGCTCCGCAGCCGCCAGTGCATCTTCAAACGGCCAAGCCGCCTTGAGATTCTGCGCCTCCGTCATCGCGCCAGAGTAGAGCAGAAAGACCGCCGTTCCGATGCGCTGAGCGTCCTTGGCGTCAACTAAAGAACCCACTAATTCAATAAAGAAGGCCCTCTGCGCACGTTTGTATTGGTCAATCAGATGCGCCAGATCCGGTTCTGCTTCGGTATCAATGCAGGCCGCCGTATTCGCAAATTGACAAGCGCGCCAACCATTGGCCTCCACCCAGCCGCGCATTGAGAAAAAATACTTCTTAAGCAGTCGATTCTTATCCCCCGGACGTTCCATGAACGTATCGTGCATAATCCGCATACGCTTGGTCAATCGCTCCAACCAGACCTTGCCGAGCGCCGCTTTGCTGCTGAATGCGCGGTGAAAATCCGATTTCGGCAATCCACTCGCGGCGATCACTTCATCCACCGTGACGGCACTATAGCCTTTACGGTGAAAAAGCTCTCCGGCTTTCGCCAATATAATTTCACGGGGGGGGATTTCGGCCATGCTTTACCACACAATGACAGCCGAGATCGGTCAAGGCGTCAGTCGAGGCATCGGTTTCTTTTAAAAATTCCTTACAGAAACCTCGTCAGATTCAGCCCGCCCTCAGCCGTTATCAAAATGTCCTTCCGAGAACACACTTTGATTCCCCGGAATCGCGCTCCGCTCCAGTCGAGATAAAGTCCTTTGATCGATATGGCCTTCTTCGTGGAGCATTTTAAACAGAAGATGCCATTGCGTCGCGCTTCATCAGTAAAATTAATCGTAAACTTGTAACCCCTAAACCCGGTAAGTTCCACCTCTAAATCCGCAGTACTTTTCAATATTTACAAGCCCGCTCATCTCCCCATGCTGCGCCTTCCCCATGAACCGAGTGTATATCAAGACCTACGGGTGCCAGATGAACGAACGCGACTCCGACGCCGTCGCGGCGATGCTACGTGCAAAGGGATATTCTCTCGTCGATAACGAGTTCGATGCCGACGTCGTTCTACTCAACACCTGCAGCGTGCGCGACCAAGCCGAGCAAAAGGCGATCGGCAAAGCAGGTCACCTCGCTAAGCGTAAGCGCAAAGACCCTAACTTCATCATCGGGATCATGGGGTGTATGGCACAAAACCGTGGGGATGAACTGGTCGACCGCCTACCCGACCTTGATCTAATCGTGGGCACGCAGAAATTTCACCGAGTTCCCGAGCATTTGGACAGCATGATCGCCAGCTTGAGTGGTCAAGGCCCCCGCCCCAGCACCATCATCGATCTAGCCGAGGAACTCGACTCACAGAACACCATTAAGTCGCACGTTGGTGACAAGGTGCAAGTGGCTGCCTTTGTCAGTATTATGCAGGGCTGCAATATGAAGTGCTCTTACTGCATCGTTCCGAAGACGCGCGGTGCCGAACGCGCCCGACCTATGGAAGCGATTGTTGAAGAAATTGAGGAATTGGCAGCGAAGGGCACCCGAGAAGTCACTTTATTGGGACAAATCGTAAACCAATACGGCATACGTGAGTTTCCCTTCGTAGATAAGAAGAGCCCCTTTGTCCAGATGCTCGAAAAGGTGCATGCCATTGAGGGCATTGAGCGCATTCGCTTCACCAGCCCGCACCCGGTCGGCTTTAAAGATGACCTGATCGAGTGCTATGCCCGTTTGCCCAAGCTTTGCGAGTATCTGCACTTCCCGATGCAAAGCGCTAGCAACCGGATTTTGAAGACCATGCGCCGCCCCTACACGATTGAGAATTTCCGCAGCATCATCGACAAGATGCGCACGGTGCGACCCGACATGTATATTTCAACCGACGTGATAGTGGGCTTTCCTGGCGAGACAGAAGAAGATTTCGAGCTGACTCGAAAGCATTTCGAGGAAATCGGCTTCGACATGGCCTACTTGTTTAAATACAGTGTGCGACCCGGCACAACGGCTGAGCCGCTCGGCGACCCCATCAGCAAAGAGGTCAAAGAAGAACGCAACCAAGTGCTTTTGAGTATTTTAGGCAAACGCTCTCTAGAGCGAAACGAGGAGCTACTCGGCACAGTTGAAGAAGTGCTGTTTGAAGGCCCCGCCAAAAAGGGCGAGAACATGTTTCTCGGTCGCACCCGCGGCAACCGCGTGGTGTTAGTCAAAGCCAGCCCGCGACTCGTTGGTCAGTTTGCACAAGTTCGCTTCGACCACGCCACCGCCAGCACCCTATTCGGCGAACTCGTGATTGAAGGTGTCGAGAGCGAGTTGGAAGCAATCAATTAGTCGAGTCGCAGCGTGCCCACAAGAGAACCTTGCTATATTGCTGCCGTACAAAAATGGACGGGGAACTCTCTGGTAATCTATTTTATAGACCCGTCCCTTATATTTTAATTGCCTTAGCTTATTTGTACGTCACACCTAATAGCATGCGTACGAAACGATTGAAAGTTGAAGGAGGCATTTACCATTGTATGTCTCGAACGGTGAACGGTGATGCTCTTTTTGAAAACCGTGAAAAAGAGGTTTTGAGAAAAATGATACATCGAATCGCTGATTTTTCGGGGGTCGAAATCCTGACTTTCTGCTTGATGAACAACCACTTCCACGTGTTGGTGCGGGTGCCGAAGACATCACATGTCCCGGACAAGGAACTGATGAGGCGCTACCGTGTGCTTTATCCTGAACCGACCACTTATGAGACGTCCACAGCGGCAGTGATGCAACGGGAACTGGAAGCGGGCGGCGAGGACGCAGAGGCGATTCGTGAACGGCTTTTGGCTCGTATGGAAGACGTTTCAGCTTTTATGAAGACATTGAAACAACGCTTCTCTACTTGGTTCAATAAAACTCACGAGCGCTACGGTCCCCTTTGGTCTGACCGGTTCAAGAGCGTTCTGGTCGAGGGTAAGGGTAATGTGCTCCAAACTATGGCCGCCTATATCGACTTGAACCCTGTTCGGGCGGGACTTGTTGAGGATCCGAAAGATTATCGCTTCTGCGGCTATTCGGAAGCGATCGCCGGGCGTAGGGATGCGGTGCGTTCTTTAAAATTCCTTACTGCTGGGCTCTATTCGATATCGGCGGAGGAGGCTCTCGCTCACTACCGTTGTATGCTCTTCGGAAAGGGTTCGGCGCCTGCCGGTAACACTGCAGAGATTAACCGTGCGGATGCCGTGCGCGTACTGAAAAAGGAGCAAGGCACATTACCGCAATGCACTTTACTGCGGTGTCGAATACGCTACTTCTCGGAAGGTGCGGTTCTGGGATCGCGGGAGTTCGTGCAATCGCTTGTGGAACGTTGGCAACGTTCCACCGGGCGAAAGTATCGGCCTGAGCCACGGATGATTGTAGCTAAAGATAGTGAGGTTCTCGCTGTTATGAAGCATGTGAGAGGGGCTATTTATTCGTAGCCGATAGACTCCTACTTAGCACCAGAGGAATTTAGCCTGACTAGACGATTGCGAAAATGTTCGATAAAACGGTTTTTGCAGTTTGGGTGGTTCTTGTTTTGGCTTAGATCATGGCGTCTGCCTTAAAGTCTGAATTTTGTAACCTTAACCTCCGCTCGTCGCCTGCGGAGAAGATCGCTTGTTTTCGTTCTTTATTCAGAGGAAGGACGGATGTGTATCCGCAGCGTTTCGAGAGTCGAAGAACTGGTCGAGCGGGTTACTCACCCGCTTGTAGCAACGAGTGGGTGCGGGGCGTTTGCGAGAAGCCTCGGATCAAGTGCTCGCACTGCCCGAATCAAGATTGGATTCCGGTGACCGACCGTCTTATCCGATGGCACTTGTCGGGTAAGGACTCCAGTGGGCTGCCTTTTGTGATGGGCGTCTATCCGATGCTTTTGGACGAATCCTGTCACTTTCTTGCGCTCGACCTGGATGGGGATGGCTGGCAGGAAGATGCTACCGCGCTGACTGATGTAGTGCGTAGACTTGGATTGCCGGTTGCTTTGGAGCGTTCGCGCTCGGGCAATGGGGCACACATTTGGTTCTTCTTTGAGCAGGCTTTTGCTGCCACTCAAGCGCGGCGTTTCGGAGCGCACCTGTTAACGGAGGCGATGGACGCGCGACCTGAAATTGGCCTTGGCTCCTATGACCGAATGTTTCCAAGCCAAGACACGCTGCCCCGTGGTGGCTTTGGCAACCTGATCGCACTCCCTCTACAGAAGGCGGCGCGGGATGCGGGACATTCCGCGTTTCTGGATGATGCTTTAAACCCCATAACCGACCAATGGGCGTTCCTCGGTCAATTAGAACGGATTGGTTCCAAGCCGATATCAGAAATCGCAGCTCAAGCGGAACGAACGAATCGTGTGATTCCCGTAAGGATGCCGCCGTCCGATGAATTTTCCCTGACGCCTTGGAAGGCATCCCCTTCGCGGCGGTTGGCGGATGTCGTGATCGAGACCTCCCTGACCGAAAAGCTGGAGATCGTCTTCTCCGATAAGCTCTACATTCCGACAGCGAATCTCCCGCCTGCTCTGCGAAACCGTATTCTGCACTTAGCCGCTTTTCAGAATCCGGAGTTCTTCAAAGCGCAGGCCATGCGGCTACCGACCTATGACAAGCCTCGCGTCATCGCCTGTGCGGAGGCGCACCCTAAGCATATCGCGCTCCCGCGTGGCTGCCTAGATGAACTGAAAACGCTGCTACGGAGGCATAAAGTGCGCTTTCGGATTAACGACCTACGTGTAGCTGGAAATCCTCTAGAAGTTTCTTTTACTGGCACCTTGCGTCCCGAACAAATCACTGCAGCCAAAGCATTGCTTGCCCACGAAACGGGTGTGCTCGCCGCCACCACCGCGTTTGGCAAAACCGTCCTCGCGGCTTGGCTCATTGCCGAGCGCGGCGTGAACACACTCATTCTCGTACATCGACAGCAGTTGATGGAGCAATGGGTGGAGCGGCTCTCAAGCTTTCTCGATTTTCCGGAAAAATCCATCGGTCGACTCGGAGGCGGTCGACGCAAACTGCGTGGCGAGATAGACGTGGCTTTAATCCAGAGTATGGTGCGCAAAGATGTGGTGGACGACCGGATCGCCGAATACGGGCATCTGGTTATTGATGAGTGCCATCATCTTTCCGCCCAGAGTTTCGAGCGCGCGGTGAGCCGGGCAAAGGCAAAATATGTGCTGGGGCTATCCGCAACGGTGCAACGCAAGGACGGGCACCATCCGATCATCTTCATGCAATGTGGCGCGATTCGGCACCGGGTGGATGCCAAAGACCAAGCGGCTGCACGGCCTTTCCAGCACCATGTTATCGTGAGGCCGACAGGTTACCGGCACCTTGGTGAACCGGAAGATGATGCCCGCATCGAATATCAGAAACTTTGCCAAGGATTAATGGAAGACCGCCTACGTAATCGCTTGATTTGTGCCGATGTGGCGGCGGCAATCGAAGCCAATCGACACCCTATGGTGCTGACGGAACGGACGGAGCATTTGACGCTATTAAGAGAGGAACTGGAGGCGAGGGGTCTTGCAAGTGTCACCTTGCAAGGAGGCATGGGTAAAAAGCAACGTGCTGCGGCTTTGGAAGATTTGAATGATGCGGCTACGGTCATTTTAGCCACAGGACGCTGCGTGGGCGAAGGCTTTGATTGTTCAAAACTGGACACGCTCTTTGTAGCCATGCCGATTTCATGGCGGGGAACGGTGGCGCAATATGTGGGGCGCTTACATCGTCTACACGATGGCAAGCAAGTTGTGCAGGTTTATGACTATGCCGACCTGAACGTGCCAATGCTGGAGCGCATGTTCGACAAACGTTGCGCGGGCTATGAAGCGGTGGGTTACTCGATTTTATTGCCGGCCAGCGCCTTGCCGGGATGGCCACAAAGTGTGCTGCTGCCGGTCGATCCAGTTTGGAAACGTGACTATGCAGCCAGTGTAAAACGGTTGATCTCGGATGGTGTGGACGACCCACTGGCTCATCTTTTCGTGCATGTGGCAACGCCGATGAGCGACGAAAACCGTGCTCGCAGTGCTTCGGAGGCCTTTCTCTACAAGCGCCTGGAAACGCTGGAGACGACTCGGGGACGCTTCCAGCTGAATGTGGAGCTACCAATCCCATTTAACCAACGAGGCACAATGGAAGTCGATTTCCTCTGCGAGCCTTTGAGGCTGGTGGTCGAACTTGACGGAACGCAGCATTTGCAAGACGAAGCTGCGTGGCGGAGCGATCGGCAGAAGGATCTACTTCTGCAACGGCATGGTTATCTGGTCATGCGGTTTCTGACCACTGATATCGGCAAGGAGTTGGATGCTGTGCTGGACTCGATTCTGGCGACGCTGGCACAACGGGCGCGTGATCAACGCTAAATGTTCTGTTCTAATGCAATTAGTAGGTAGTGTCTGGACGGAAAGCCGTGAATGCAGTAAAAATGGGAGCTGAAGGGCGGAACTGGATTTGAATCTTTGGTCAAGATCGTGGCTGAGGCCTTTAAAAGTGCTCTAAACG
>Ga0209390_10001416_pt1 | contig 46626 bp, 38 predicted proteins | sample BON01_FD_187212 | JGI IMG/M metagenome (GOLD analysis project Ga0209390, IMG submission 187212) | Freshwater microbial communities from Lake Bonney liftoff mats and glacier meltwater in Antarctica - BON-01 (SPAdes) (version 2) | ecosystem: Environmental > Aquatic > Freshwater > Ice > Glacier...
AGGATTCGCGGACGAGGTGGGCAGGCGGGGAGTTGCGGTTGGGCACGGTGTCCACATACATGGTTGGTAACCTGCGATATCTGATCTACAAGTCAACGATTAAATGCACATTTACATGGCTACAAATGAGCAGTTGTTTTGAGGAATGGAGGCACAATCAATTGCAAATCAGCGAGTTATCGACGGATTAAGGGTGGAAGTTCCGGTTAACCGGAAGATTGAAGCGCAGTCCGCAAGTTGATTGATGTTGCGGGCCGTAATCGAAGATGCTGGGTTCATCGATGACATCTGGAAGATGCTTGGGATGTCGCGGAGGAAAGCCGTAGTGGCGACCCTTCCTGATCTCTAACAATTCGTCAAAAGGATTCCCGTTCGGAAGCCAGGTCGCCCCCTCTTGATCGGTGCAGAACAAGTCTCCCTCACCATTAAAGCGGAGCCCGATGGGCCAACGAACTCCGGTGCAAATTTTCTCCCGGGATTTGAAATCGGGCGCAATGCGGAGGATCGCACCCCGCTCCGAACTGAGGTCATTCCGCGCCACGCCGTCACCCGAAATTTCATAGGGATTGTCATACCATCGAACGCCGAGCCCGAAATAGATCGAGCCATCACTTTGATCATAACACAGGCTCGCCGCATCGATCCCGGCCCGCGCCAAGGCCCAGCCTTCTGCAAGAACAACCTCTTCCTCGGCACGATCATCTCCATCGCGATCCGTCACCATCATCACCTTCCCCTTGCAGGCAAAAAAACGGCATCTCCGTGGGGAGTCCCGACCGGGGCCAAATCCATTCCGATCGGTGCTACAATTTTCCCCTTGCCTTCCCAAAAAAGGACCGATTTATCTTCCAAACCGTCTCCATCTGAATCGCGCAGAAGCCAAATATTCCCGTTGTAGCCGAGGGCCACGAGCACGCCATCGTGCCGATATTGCAGATTCACCAAATTGGGCAACACGATTGGTAGGCTCCGGACCGCGAAGCCGGGCACCAACATTTTTAGAACCGGAGGGGCATTGGCCGGACGATACGCACGAGGTCCGGGAGAACTCTGCTCCTCGCCATCCACGACCAGGAGCAAACCCCCGAGGGCCAGCAGACCAACGCCACCCAGTGAAATACTTAAAGAAATCTTTGGGAAACGCATCCCTTCTCCTACCAGCTTTACACTTCCTTGCGCAAGTTTCATCGTCTGGCATGAGGTCCTCGTAGCTGGTTTATTTCCACAGTTTTCCCGTAGAATCCCCGTCGCCCGTGAACCAGTTGCACAAAGGTCTCATCCATGTCTCCGCCGTCCGCCATTTCGTTTCTCTCTTAACCAATACCGCAAGCTCTCCTATCCGCCCGGTAACCGGGACCGATTCCACCATCGCCGTAAATGCCAATACTCTCGATTTCACCAACTCCCCCTCCGTGGAAGGTTTCCCGTAAGCATCAGGTGGTTTCAATCAGAACATGTTCGGCGTCAACCTGGGACAGGTTCATTATAGTTGAAACATTCATAAACTGACCGACCTTACGACGATGACAATGCAGCAGCGGGTGATCGGAGTGTTCTCCTGCCTTCTTCTCGGCAGCGGCTCTCTGGCGGCCTACGACATTGCCGGTTTTCCGCCTGACCAGATCGTCGAATATAAACAGACCACCAACAGTAGCGGAGATCCGGTCAGCCTTGATCTCCACATTTTCACCCCGCCCGACCACCAGGCGGGCGATCAACGGGCCGCCATCATTTTTTTCTTTGGTGGTGGTTGGAACAGCGGATCGCCGGGCCAGTTTCACCCCCACTGCACTTACCTCGCCTCTCGGGGCATGGTGGCTATTTCCGCCGAATACCGGGTCAGAAATGAACACGGCACCCCACCACAGGAATGCGTCAAGGACGGCAAATCTGCGGTCCGGTGGGTTCGCGCAAATGCCGCCAAGCTCGGAATCGACCCCACCAAGATCGTCGCTGCCGGTGGTTCCGCCGGCGGACATGTTGCGGCTGCAATCGGAACGCTCACCAGCTATGAGGAGCCGGGAGAAAACCTGGCAATCAGCTCCAAACCCGACGCCCTCGTTCTCTTTAATCCGGTTTACGATAATGGACCCGGTGGATACGGCCACAGCCGGGTCGAATCCTACTGGGAAGATTTCTCGCCTCTCCACAATATCGACAGCACCACGCCGCCAGCCATCGTCTTCCTTGGAACCAACGATTCACTCATCCCGGTCGCCACCGCGACGGAATTTCAAGGTCTGATGGAAGCCGGGGGAATTCGCTCCGACCTTCACCTCTACCAAGATCAACCGCACAGTTTCTTTAATTACGACATCCCCGATGACACCCGCGGGCCCTACGACGGCTTTCAAGATACCGTTTTTAAAACCGACCAATTCCTCGTTTCGCTGGGCTATTTGCGGGCCCTCCAACCAGCTTCCCAAGCCGCCACCGCCTGGGTCACCATCTCCGGGGACAGCGGATTTTCAGGCGGGAGCGAAGCCACCTCTTCTCCGGTCATGACGGATGCCGATGGCGACGTGATCGCGGCAGGGATTGCCAAGGTCCTCCTGGCGGATGGTGAGTTTATCCGGCTCACTGGATCAGCCACCTTTGATGTCGAACTCTCCGAAGGAAATTTCCGCCTCGGGCTTTTTGACGGAGATGCTCCGGTGAGCGCAGGAGAAGGCTCCGGATACCGGGGGATTTGGGTCTCAACCCCCGCCACAACCGACGCCAAAATCGCAGCAGGCGCTGGAACCGGCACCTCTCATCCTTTTGAATCCGCCAGCTCAGCAAACCTTGGCCCGGTTCCCGCCGCCGGGTCTCCCCTTGCCGCAAACACTCCCCTCGCTTTCACCCTGATGATCGCCCGGAACGGAGACCAATTCGATCTTCACGCCGCCTTCACCGACGGACAGTCCTTCCGCCAGTCTCAAAATCTTCTCGACCAATCATTGACCCTTTCCAGCTTCGACCGCGTGGCTTTCCTCCTGTCCGACAACCCGGCCGGCGGCGAGGTCCGCTTCTCCGATGTCAAGGTCAGCAGCGGACCGGTCGTTCCTTTTCCCGAGCTGAACATCCCGCCCAACCGGGTCATCAACTACGTGGATGCCGAAGCCGGCCCGGATCGCAACACCGGCGCCCCAGGCGCGCCCCTCTCCGACCTTGCCTGGTTGGTCGACCCGGGGACCTCCGCCAGCAACGAAACCCAGTGGAGTCTGCGATCCTTCGGCAACGGGTCGACCCTTTTTCAAGCCTCCCACACCCTGCCAGACACCCTGCCGGAACTCACCACCCGAATCACCGGACTCTCCAAAGGCACTTACGAACTCTGGGCCTTTTACTGGGATCAAGTCGATAATGATACCCAGAACTGGGTCCTTTCCACCGGACTCTCATCCGGCAGCCTGGGCACCTTCAGCTCACCAGGAGAACCCGACGTCCCCGGAGCATCGACAAGCGGAGTGGTGAACGCCGCCACCCTCGAATTCTCCAATGAGGTCCTCACCATCGACGGCGGCGGACTCCGCAACCTTTTTGGAGTCAACCTGGGGCAGGTGGTTCTCACCGATGAGTCATTTATCGAGATTTTCAGCGACAACCTAATCGGTAATGGATGCCTCAATCGAACCTGGTTCGATGGGGTCGGTTATGCCCGGGTCGATGATTACTTCAGCTGGATCTCTGGATTCGCGGTCGGCTCTGAAACCAGCCCCGCCGATGATCCCGACCGCGATGGCACCCCCAATGCCCTCGAGAATTTTTTCGGAACAGATCCCGGATCCCAAGAAAACACCCGCCTCACGATCACGGAGACGGACACCCCGACCCAAGCCACTTTCACTCATCCCCAAAGTCCCAAAATCGCGGAAGACTTCCTGGCGCAATACCAGTGGTCCGCCGACCTCGAGGACTTTTATGAGGCCGGAACTCCCAATCGTGACGGCCTCGTCGTCGATTTCACCGCCCGAACCGATACGCCAACTCCGGGGATCACCACGGTGACAGTCACGACCGCCGGGGCGGAACTCCCAAGCCCTCTTTTTTTGAGAATCGCAGTGTTCCGCGTCTCTCCTTGACTCTTTCAGCATCACACTCAACACCCAGAAATCATGAAGAACAAACACCACCATCTCCGGCCTCAGTGACGGTTCTTAGGAAATCTGGGCCTTTTTCCAGGACAACGTGGGCGGCAACACCCTCCCGATTCAAGACGGGATCCTTTCCGCCGGTTTCACTTCAGGTTCCCTGACCACCTACCACGGACTGGGGTAAGGTCCGGTTGAAGGAGCAAGCTCCGAAGCCGTCTGGGATGCCGCCAATCTTGACCTCGCCGACTCCGTGGTGGTGAGCGAAGGCTCTGATACCGGCCACCCAGAGTGACAATCAACCGTCGTTTTCCAAAAAAAATTGGACCGATTCAGGTCTCCGTTTCCCGGCCCGACGCGGGCAATTTGGAATTCCGGGGTGCCAAGGGCGACAGCAACCGGGCCATCCCCGGCGGGGACACCTCCTTCTCCTTCCTTGTCTCCGACCTCATTGCCACGCGCGGGGCCAAATCGATCTCGAATTCAGCAATCTTCCGGCTGGCACTTACGTTTTTCGATCCTCCCACCTCGAGTCCTTCACCGCCTCCACGCTGGGCTTCGCACAAGGGACGTCCCCAACCACTTCGAACTTGATCGAAGCGCAATACGACAATCTCACCAAGGCCACCGTCCGCCCCACCTGCGGAGCCTCCCGTTACGCCCTCATGAGCGGACTCAAGCCCACCAGCGCGACCGATGACACTAGCGCCTTCAACCCCAGCATCACTGTTTCGCTTCGCTCTGAAACCGTTTTTAATTTCCGACTCACATCGAAAACTTCCGCGCCACCACCAGGACCGCGACCACGATCGAGGTTAAGGAACAAATCAGAACAGCGCCGGCGGCCATATCCTTGACCTTCCTGATTCTTTCCTTCCTCTCTCCAGTCACCTCATTCGCCAGTTCCTCAATCGCGCTATTCATGGCCTCGGCCGAGAGAACCATCCCGATACAAATCACGACCACGATCCAATCGTTCATCGTGAATTCAAGAAGGAATCCGGTCACGACGATCAAGACCGCCCCCAGGAGTTGAATTTTTGAATTCCTTCCGCAGACGATGAAATCGCCCATCCCCCGGAAGGCGTGCCGGAATGATTGCAGCAACTTTTTCACGAATCTTTATAGAAGTTCAGGAGGCCATCAGGGCACGATCCGCCTGCGATTGAACCACACCTCCCGGATCTTAGCCCGGAGTGGCAATCTTGAGTCCCACGATCCCTGCGACAATCAATAAGACACTGATCAGCCGCCCGATGTTCGCGGCCTCGCCGAACAAAACAATTCCCAGGAATACGGTCCCGACCGCACCAACCCCGACCCAGACCGCGTAGGCCGTTCCGACCGGAAGCGACTTCATCGCAATCCCGAGCAACCAAAGACTGACGATCATGGATGCGACAGTTCCGATCGTGGGCCACAAGCGAGTGAAACCATGGGTATATTTTAAGCCAATCGCCCACCCGACTTCGAAGAGTCCTGCAATTGTCAGTATGATCCAAGCCATCTTTCTAAATCGTTGTCGGTGCTTCCCGGATGAATGATCAAGCGCCGATCCCTCATTCAGGAGATCGCCCAACATGTCAGGATCTCCGGGCTCATTTACCCCAATTTCCTTTTCAGAGATCTACAGCCACCTCCGCAGCCTGTCAACGGGTCCCTCTCTGGGCAACCTCTCCGACTGGCATTTTTGCCCTTGCCAAGAATCCTTCTAACTCAAAAGAGCACCGCCGCCTGCCGCCAGAATCACGAGCGCCCAGACCGGAATCACTTTCCGCTTCAAGATCAGGAAAAATCCCACGAGCAGAGAAGCATCAATCAAGCCAGCTACCGAGCCATTGGTCGCCATCTGCGCAAGCGCGACCCCCAGAACTCCCACCACTGCCGCATTCGCACCTTTGACCGCACGTTGCGCCCAGCGCTTCCCACGAAGGCGCCCCCAGACATTCAAGGTACCACCCAACAGCAGCATCCCCGGGAGGAAAACGGCCACAATCGCAGCTCCCGCCCCGAGCCAGGGATTTCCAAAAATATTCGAATGGGCTCCAAGAAATGCCGCAAAGGTAAAGACCGGCCCCGGCACCGCCTGGGTCGCACCATAACCACCCAGAAAGATCTCTTCGGACATCGGGCCATTCGTTACCATCGTGTCCCGCAGCATGGGCAGGACAACGTGTCCTCCCCCGAAGACCAAGGCTCCCGCCCGGTAAATCCCGGCGAGAAGATTTCCATTCCCCAGCGAGGCGAAAAGCAGCACAAAGAACACGATCATCGCCCCCCAGGCCAACAAGCCCCGGCCTTTCACCTTCTCCTTGGGGATCTCTTTGTCCGCCGGAAGAATCACGGTCCCGATGGCCGCCGAGAACGCGATCATCACGAGCGTCATCCACGGCTGCACAAAAAACCAGAGCACCGCAAAAACAAGGGCCGCCATCAAGATCCGCCGGCGATCCGGGGCCAGCGATTTGCGCATTCCCAACAAGGCGTCGAGCACCACCGCGAGGGCGACCAATTTCAAGCCCTTCAGCATCCCCGTGGTATGATCTCCGGAAAGATCTCCCATCCCCAACGCCACCAGCACCATGACAATCGCCGACGGCAAGGTAAACCCCAACCAGGCCGCAAATCCTCCGCCCAACCCGGCCCGGTGGTGCCCGATCGCCGCTCCCAGCTGACTGCTTCCCGGCCCGGGAATAAATTGCGTCAGCGACATCAACTCACCAAAACGCTCCTCGCTGATCCACTTCCTGCGTGTCACATATTCCTCGCGAAAATAGCTCACGTGTGCAACCGGACCTCCAAACGAGGTCAACCCAAGCCGCAACGCGACCACGAAACATTCGAAGATCCCATTCATCTCGACTTAAGAGAACAAAGATGCCCGATCTGTCAATGACAGGTCGCACGAGGGAAAGGTCCAAAGGCGGGAGGGGCACCCGGCACACCTTGCGTCCATGCCGCGAAGAAGCGGATCTGGATCTCCATTCTCCTTGCTTTGTGCCGGGCCAAGCGTTGAAGACCAGTCTCTTCATTGATACCCGCCAGGTCATCGACCAATCCCCCGACAAAAAAGGGCCAGCCCTTCCTCCATTACCACCGACCAAAGAAAAAACCCCTTCATCCAGCATTGGAGAAGAGGTTTTGGTGGGGAGGACGAATCGGGAAATCCCTGCCTTAGTAAGCGGTCGTCTTTTTCGTCGTCGTCGTCGTTCCCGTGTAGGGATTGTAATTTCCAGACGTCGTTGTCGTTTCCGTCTCAAGGCTATCGGCAGGTTTCATCGCCGGGTCATCGACGTTGACGGTGCAACTGGACAGCAGGGAGAGGGAACCACCAAGGATTACCAAGGGAGCGAGGATATTTTTTTTCATAGTATGGTAGGGTAGAATATTTTTTTTGGGGGGATGCACGTCGCCGCGACTAAACGACTAAATGTGATCCGAGCTGACGGTGGTTTCGCTGGTCGAAGTGTTTCCATTGCTGTCAGCAGCGGTCTTGGTGATTGTTTTCGAGGACCCGACTGCTTTCGCCATGCCCATGAGTCCAGATCCACCGATGATCAGTCCGACGACAATCAAAACCGGCATCGGCGTTTCAATGATCATGAGTCCATAGGCCACTCCGCCCAGAAGAAGAAGGGTGCCCAAAAGGTAAATCATTGCTTTCACATCACCCTCTCCTGCTCGAAGTAAGCCAAGAGTCGAGCGAATCGTAAACAGTTGATCTAAGAGCCTTCTACGGTGCAATCGAGGGCAGCCGAGGGCCCCTTCCAAGCCTTTTGCACGATGCTGGATTGCGATTTGCCCGACGATCTCCCCCTCCAAAAGGCAATTCCTTGCACTCCGAGCGATACTAAACCTTGATTTCCGCCGGACTTCACCTACTCCCCGTCTATGCGTTTTGACGAATTGGGCCTGAAAGAGGCCGTCCTTGCAGCCGTGACCGAGTCCGGCTATGAGAATCCCACCCCCATTCAAGCCCTGGCGATCCCTTTGATCCTTGGCGGAAGGGATGTCATTGGCGCGTCGCAAACCGGTACCGGAAAAACCGCCGCCTTCGCCCTTCCTACCCTCTCCACGATCGAGCCCATTGGGAAACCCCAGATTCTCGTCCTCGAACCCACCCGCGAACTCGCCGACCAGGTCGCCGAGCAGTTCATTCACTACGGGAAGCACACCGGCTGCAAGGTCGCCCTGCTCTATGGAGGGGTTGGACATGGCAAGCAGGAAGAGGAACTCGCCTCCGGTGCCGACATCGTGGTTGCCACTCCCGGACGACTCGTGGACCACTTCTACCGCGGCACCATGAAATTCAAGGAAATCAAAGTCCTCATCCTCGACGAAGTCGACCGCATGCTCGACATGGGATTCCTTCCCCAGGTCCGCAAGATCATCAGCATCTGCCCTTGGAACAACGAGGAGCAATCCCGCCAGACGCTCTTTTTCTCGGCCACCATGCCGCCGGTCATCAAAGGCTTCGCCGAATGGTGCCTCACCGATCCCGCCACCGTCGAGATCGCCCGTCGCGAGGTCCCCTCGACTGTTTCCCATGCCTTCTTCCCCGTCGCCATGCCCCAGCGCGACGAGCTCCTCCTCGCCCTTCTCGACAAGACGGACTACCATTCCGTGATGATCTTCACCCGCACCCGCAAGGAAGCCGACGTGATCGCGATGCTCCTCCAGGAACAGCGTGCCATTGGTGACCAGGTCACCGTAATGCACTCCGACATTCGTCAAAACGACCGCATGAAAGCTCTCAAAGGCTTCAAGGAAGGTCGCTACAACATCCTCGTCGCCACCGATGTCGCTGCCCGCGGCATCGACATCTCGGACGTCTCCCACGTCATCAACTACCGCGTTCCCGAAAATGCCGAAGACTACGTCCACCGCATTGGCCGCACCGGTCGTGCCGAGAAAGAAGGCGATGCCTTCACCCTGCTCACCGCCGATGAGCTGGAATACGCCGACTCCGTGGAAGGATTCATCAACCGCAAAATCGAGCGCAAGAAGCTCGAAGGCTTCGACTACAAATACACCGCGCTCCTCGACACCGAGCCCCGCAAGCCCATCCGCAAGCCCAAGCGCGGCGGTAAACGCCGTCGCCGTTAGTCCCGCCCAAACCTGTGCGCACGCTCGGAATTGACCCCGCGATCCGGAATACCGGCTACGCGATTCTTGAGGGCGACCATTCCTCGGCCAAAGCACTCGACTATGGAGTCATCTCCATCCCCCAGCGGGTGTGTCAATCCGCCGCGCTCGAAGCGGTCTGCTCGGGGATCAAAAACCTCATTCTAAAATGGAAGCCCGATGAGGTCGCCATCGAAGGCATTATCTTCGTGCAATCCCACCGCACCGCCATTTCAATGGGGGCTGCCCGTGCCGCCCCCTTGATCGCCGCCGCCAGTTTTGGCCTCACCATCTACGAATACTCGCCCAAAAAGATCAAAAAGGCCATCGTGGGAAACGGCACCGCCGACAAGCACCAAGTTGCCTTCATGATCCGCGCCCTCCTCGGCCTGTCCGAGACTCCTCCCTCCGATGCGGCCGATGCCCTGGCCATCGCGCTGGCCCACCTGCAGGCCTCCGACCCCCGCCGCGCCGCCCTTCTCGACCGCCGAAAGGTCTGAAATCTCCCCTTTGCGGGAGCCACCCCTTTTGCTACCTTCCCGGTCCTATGACACACCTACGTCATCTCATCGGGTTCCTTTTTGGGATCCTGACCTGCGCTTCCGCGTGGGCCCAAACCCCGGAACAATTGGCGCAACTCGAGCCGGGCGAACTCTACTATCAAGCGTGGAGCTTGACCAAGGATGCCGAAGATCTGGAGCAACAAGGCGACTTCGTGGGCGCCTTTACCAAGTATCGCAAAGCTCAGACCTTCTTCGACATCGTGAAAGTGGCCCACCCGGCCTACAAGCCGGAAATGGTTCGCGACCGGACCGGAATGACAACGGCCTCGATGGAGCAAATCCACGATAAGGCTCTCGCCCAGCAAAACGAACGCCAGCAAGCCGGAGCCACTCCCCTTCTCGAAATGCCCGGGCAGGAAAAGCCCAAGCTCGTCATCCCAAAATCCATCGCTCCCAACAGCGCGCAGGCCACCCAGATTCAGCAGCTCAGGGACGAAATCAGCAAGCTCCAAACCCGGCTCTCCAACTCCATCAACCCGCGCGACGCCAATGCCGCCCTGCTTCGCAGCAAAATTCTCGGCCTTCAACAGGACCTCAACCGCCTCGCCGCCGCCCCCCTCCGCAACGACGTCGCGGAACTGAATCGCCAGATTGACCAACTCCGCCGCGAGCGTGATGCCATGGCTCTCGCCCGCGACCAGGCCGTGGCGGCACAGCTCAAGACCCTGCGCCAACTCGAAGCGACCCAGGACGCCCTCGCGGAATCCCGCAAAGAAGAGCAGCGCCTTCTCGCCGTCATTGAAAAACAAACCCAAATCAACGGCCAGGTCGTGGAAGGCCAGCAGGAACAGATCGAAGCCCTTCGCAAAGCAATGGCCGAAAAGGACACCCTCATGGCCGAGGTGCGCAAGAAGAACAAGGATCTCGAAATCCAGCTCGCCCAATCCGAAAGCATGGTCTCCGAACTTCAGAAAGAGCGCGACGGACTCGTCGCCGAGAAGAACCAAATGGCGGCCCTCCTCCAAATGAATGAGGCGGACCGGATCCAAAAACTCATCACCCAAAACGTCGGCCTCAGCAAGGAACTCAACGAACGCACTCTCGAACTCAAGCTGGTTCAAGACGACGCCAACTCCTCCAAGGAAAAGATCCTCCTCGCCAAACAAGCCCTCACCGTGGCCAAGGCCAAGATCCAAAATCTGCAGAACCAAAACACCCAGGCCAATCTCAGTCTGGAAAAGATGAAAGCCCGGATGGAGCAAGCCGAGCACGATCTCCTCGCCCAACTCAATGGCGGCGAACTCAACGTCCGCGGCAAAGAGGAAGTCGCGGTGCTGCACCAAGTCGTCGCCAAGTTTAAGGCCAAGATCGCCGCCCAGGAAGGTGCCGCCACCCTCCTCATCGAGCAAGCCAACCGCATGGGAGTCGACAATGCCGTGATGAAAGAAGCGATGGCCCGCATGAACGGTGACGAAAAAATGATCCTCACTAACGAAGAAGAAAAATTCCTGAATCGCACCACCGAAGGCGTCAACTTCAACAACGCTCTTCGCCCCAGCCAGCAGGATTTCCGGGATGCCACCAGCCGCCTTCGCCGCCTCACCGACGACCTGAACGGCGTGGCCCACCGGCTCTTTGCCAAGGGTGACTTTCAGGCCGCACGCGGAAACCTGGAGCTCATCATCGACGAAGATCCCGGGGCCTGGGAGGCCATGGTCAACCTCGGCATTATTCACCTTCGACTCGATGATGCCTCTGCTGCGGCCCAGCAATTCCGCCAGTCCATCCTCGTCGCCGGTGATCGCAAAAGCCCCTTCGCCCACTTCATGCTCGGCGAGTCCCTCTATCGCAACGGGCTTTACGAAGAAGCCCAAGAACAACTCCGCCAATCACTTTCACTCGAAGCTGAAAACGCCAAGGCCCACGTCTTCCTCGGAAGCATCGCCGGAATGGGCAATCACCTCGACGACGCCGAGTTCCACTTCAAAGAAGCCATCGCCCAGGACCCCAACCTCTTCGAACCCTACCTCAACCTGTCCATTCTCTATCTCGGCCGGGGAAAAACCGAACAAGCCCGCGACTATTATACCGAGAGCCTTCGCAAAGGAGCGCCCGCCCGCCCCACACTAGCCGAAAAACTGGGAATCTAGGCGACCGGGAAATTCCTCCTTTGCCACCTTCCCCTTCCTATTCTAGCCTCCTGCCGTGGCTAGAACATACCTCGACGACAACTTCCTCCTGCTCTCCGACACTGCGGAAACCCTTTTCCACAAATACGCCGCAGACCAGCCCATCATCGACTACCACACCCACCTTCCGCCCGAGGAAGTGGCCCACGACAAGCGCTGGGAAAACATCACCGCACTCTGGCTCGGACACGACCACTACAAATGGAGGGCGATGCGGGCCAACGGGATTCCCGAATCCCACATCACCGGCGACGCCTCACCCCGCGAAAAATTCCAAGCCTACGCCGAGACCATTCCCAAAACCCTGCGCAATCCTCTCTACGATTGGACCCATCTCGAACTCCGCCGCTGCTTCGGAATCGAAACCCTCCTCAGCCCCGACACCGCCGATGAAATCTGGGAACGCTGCAACGAACGCCTCGGCGAAGCGGACTTCTCCGCCCAAGGACTTCTCCGCAAGTTCCGCGTCGATGCCGTCGGCACCACCGACGACCCCAGCGACAATCTTCACCATCACGAAGCCGCCAATGCCTCAGATTGCCCCACCAAGATCTACCCCACCTTCCGTCCAGACAAAGCCTTCTTCGTTGATCGCCCCGACATCTTCAAAGCCTGGCTCGACCAACTCGGCGGAGAAATCGCCACCATCAGGGCCCTTCTAAAAGTCCTCAAAGAACGCTTCGACCACTTCCACGAGAAAGGCTGCCGCCTCACCGACCACGGAATGAGCTACGCCCTCGCAAACCCCTGCACGGAAGCCGAAGCCGACCGCATTCTCAGCAATACCCTCACCGGTTCCGCCGCCAACCGCACCGAAACCGACGCCTTCGGCGCCCTCATCATGTTCCACGTTGGACAGTGGGCCGCTGAAAACAACTGGACGATGCAACTCCACCTCGGACCACGACGGAACCCCAACACCCGCCTCTTCGAGCAACTCGGACCCGACTCCGGCTTCGACACCATCGGCGACTGGCCACAGGGCGAATCCCTCATCGTCTTCCTCGACTCCCTCAACCGGATCAACAAGCTTCCCAAAACCATCATCTACAACCTCAATCCCCGCGACAACGCCGTCCTCGCCTGCGCTTGCGGCTCCTTCCAGGAAGCTCCTTACCAGGGGAAAATCCAATTCGGCTCCGGTTGGTGGTTCAACGACAGCCTCCAAGGCATGGAAGACCAAATCAACACCCTCTCCTCCATCGGCCTCCTCTCCAACTTCGTCGGCATGCTCACCGATTCCCGCTCTTTCCTCTCCTTCCCGCGCCACGAATACTTCCGCCGCCTCCTCTGCAACATCATCGGCCAAGACGTCGAAGACGGAAAACTCCCCAACGACGAACGCCTCCTCTCCGGCATGGTCTCCAACATCTGCTACCACAACGCCCAAGCCTACTTCGGCCTCCCCCACCATCAGGAAAACCTCATCGCGTAAGGTCGAGGAGCAGATTCACCGCCAAGGCCGCGAAAAACAAACTCATGAATCATCCAAACCTCCCAAATTAATGATTTTAATAGGCAGCAAACATCAAGCCTTCTCGGCAAAAGCCACGTCCCCCCGCTGATTGAATGAAACATTTAGCCTCGAAGCCTATCAATTGTCATTTTTTGATCTTTCTCATTCGAAATTTATCTTATTTATGATACCCCGTTTCAAATGACGGCAAAATCAATAATCCTGAAGGTGGTATTTTCAATCACTCTCCCTTCCTATTCTCAGGTTTTTTCGGAATCATCACCGACGAAAAATTGGCTAAAAACTCAGGCATTCCTTTCACTGGATCCGACCTTTCAGAGCATAAGAGCGATCCATGACAGCGACGGCGATGGTTATTGCGACCTCTGGGCCTCATTGCATTCAGTTAAAAAACTCCCCAACAACCCCAATCAGGACTCAGACGGAGACGGTCTTTCAGACTATGAAGAAATGCTGCTTTGGCGAAACCCAAACCTTGCAGAACCGCTACCTAAAGTCAGGAGCCCTCAAGATCTCTTGATTCGAGAACAAGCCAGAATCCGAAGCAAACTCTGGACCGAGCCTACAATTTGAAAGCTGAATCCATTCGTCGCATCAATAGAGGGGAAACAACCTATCAGCAATCGCTCGAAATTAAGGAAACGTTGGAGGCCCGGACAAAAGATCACAAAAATAAACTCCTCTCCCTCTCAGATCAGCTTTCACGCCAAAAGCAAGATGAGCTCATTAGAGCACATCAATTACTGAGTCCATGGCTGAAACGAGAAGGAAAAGTTCTGACCGGGATTGATTCACAGGGCCGTCCCACATTCAGCTCCGCTCAGAATCTCGATGCCGCCAAAACCATCCACGCCGACAAACTTTGGTCAGCATCCACCTCCCCATCATTAACTCTTCTCAGTGGTCAGGGAATTCCAGCCATCGGGATTTGGGATGTTGGTGCCGTTTATACTAATCATGTGGAATTGAGCGGTCGTGTCACACTTGGCGAGACAGAAGCAGACATTAGATCGGAAGCAAACATCCCACTTTCCCAGCCAATCTTCATCGGTCATGCCACTGGAGTGGCCGGCACGCTGGCTGCAACAGGAACCCAGATCACAAGCGGTCTGCCAACTGATCGCAGGGGTGTCGCCTACGAGGCTCCGCTGAAGACCTACTTCCTTGTCAATGATTTTGCGGAAATGGCCGAGGCATCCGCCAACGGGATGTTATTTTCCAATCATTCATATGGCCCCATCGCAGGTTGGGATGGCGATATTCCGTTCTGGTTAGGTCCTCCCTACCTCAGTGGCGAGGATCCTGAATTCGGAGGCTATACAGCAGACAGTAAATCGATCGATGCCGTCGCCTACCTCTCTCCCAGCTACCTCAGCATATGGGCCGCGGGGAATGAACCGACTGACCGGGGTGTGATCGGGACTGATCTCACATACTACGTCGATTTGGATGAGGACGGAATTCCAGGGCCCGACCCCTCATCTCTCGTTCACCCTGCTGATGGAGGAACACCCCTTCCCGGTGCCACTCCGCTCCCCGGTGACCCGGAGGGCATTCCTGTGGGTCCCGGTCTCGACACGATATTGTCTACAGGATGTGCAAAAAATAACATCTCCGTTGGCAATATTGAAGACGTCCCCGGGGGCATTTCTTCGTCGAGCGACCTCATCCTTTTCCCAAGCTCCTCGCGTGGACCTACTGACGACGGGAGAATCAAACCAGACTTGGTCGCCAACGGAGTCCAACCAAAGACCTTGGACTATTCCAGCGGTTCGACAGATGCCACTCAATATGCCACCGGCACCTCTTCCGCTGCCCCCTGTGTGACAGGCACCTTGGGTCTTCTGCAACAACTCAACCAAGATTCCGGAGGAAACGGGCTCCTCTCTTCAACGTGGAAGGCCCTCCTCCTAAACACCGCGATCGACGGCACCTATCTTTCTGACTACCTCGGAACTGCCGCACAAAATGCCAATCTCATCGGACCTGACTATTTCTTTGGATGGGGCGCCGTTGATGCTGAAGCCGCAGCCACCCTCCTTACCAACAACTTCCTCAGCCCTTCAAAAACTCTTCACCTCTGCGAGCACGTCCTCTTGGACAGCCACACCATCGAGATTCCCATTCTCCACGATGGCTTCTCCCCCGAAATGAAGATCATGATCTGTTGGACTGACCCTCCGTATCAAACCTCCGCGACAGGAGGCCTTGATGACGATGTTCTCCATCCCGATCTTGGTCCGGCAGATCTTGCCACCATCCGGCTGATGAATGATCTCGATCTCAGGGTCGTCACCCCATCTGGAAGCACTCTCCAGCCCTGGATCCTCGATCCCGCTAACGCGATGACGCCGGCCACTCCCGGGGACAACATTCGTGACAATGTAGAACAAATCGTGATTCCCTCACCAGTCTCCGGGACATACACCCTTAAGATTTCACACAAAGGGAGCTTGAAGGCACTCAACTTAATAACAGCACCCCCAGCCGGAACAATCCTCCCCGAAAACGCGCAATTTCAACTTTTGACCTCAGGACAAACCCAAAATGTTTCCATCTGTATCTCAGGCAACAAAGAAACTTCCCCGCTTCTTCCGGGCTTGGTCGATCCCACCATCATCACCAGACCCTTTGGTGGCGGTACGATCACTGAAGCCTATTTTGACCTCCGCGGGCACCTCGGCGTCTGCTACCAGATGCAAAAATCCCAAGACCTCCTTACGTGGGCCGATGTTGGAATCCCTTTCCCCACGACCACCTTCCCGCAGACCCTTGCTCCTGTCGTGATTCCTACGAACGAAGAGCAAGCCTTCTACCGTGTCATCTCAATCCCAGTGAATCCCTAGATGAAAATTTGCCTTCCAACCTTCCTTAGTTTGATCGCCCTTCAACCTCTTTCGGGAGCCGTCATTTTTAATGACAATTATAGGTTCGTCGGAAGCTCGCCTAGGGAGGTCACCTTTGATTTGGATCAGAACGGGACGATTGACCTCGGCTTCCGGGCAGTCAGTCGGCCTGTAAATATCATGATGGTGACCGGGCCTCCCACAACTCAAATCGCCTGGGGCAATTGGGAACAATTTTATGCCCCCTTGCCCTTGGAAAAGGGAGTGTCCGTGGGGCCGGAGGTCAACTACCCACTCTACAATTATGAAGCCTTCGGGGATGACCCGGCAGGCGGGTTCCAATTGAGCCTACGCAACGGCATTCAACCAACCGGGCAGGGTCCGTTTCTTGAAAACACTGGCTACCTGGGCTTTTCCTTTGAGGCGGAAGACGGCGTCCACTATGGATACGCCTACATCACCGCTCCCAGAGCATTTTATATCGAGATCTTCAACTGGGCCTATGAAACCGAGCCCAACACACCGATTGTTACCGGCACGGTTCCCGAACCCTCCACAGCGATCTTTCTCCTTCCAATCCTTGCCTCTTTCGCGGGATTCAGAAGACGATCTGTCACCTAAAGATCAATCCGTGAGCACCAAACTCATCGCGAGCGCCGCGAGCGCCACCGCGAACATGAGATCCAAAACCCGTCCGGCTTTCTGATAGCCGCGGCGGATGGATTCGACTTGGAGCAGCCACACCCAGAGACACCAGAAAAAGAGGCCTTCTCCGACGATCAATCCCCAAAGCGCATAGGGCCACCAGTCAGGATGATTTCCGTCCAAGAACGGCGCGACCACTCCGGCAAAAAAGACGAGGACTTTGGGATTCAAGAGATTGCAGAACAAGCCTCTCAAAAACGGGCTACCTTTCGGAATGACCACCTCCCCGCTCCCTGTTTGCGGACGAAGAAGTCCCCATGCCAGCCAGAGCAGATAGCACGCTGCCGCAATCCGCATCCCAGCCGAGAGCCAACCGCCTTGCGCCAAAATCACCGCCATCCCGCCAATCGCAAGGATTGCGTGAAAAGCCAGGCCGGTCACAATCCCGAGAACCATCAGCCATCCCGATTTCAGACCTTCCGCCAGCGCGGTCCGGGTGAGCAGGAGCATATCCGGCCCCGGACTAAATTGCCCGATCACGATGATGATTGCGAAGGTCCAAAGCTCGCCGCTCATTGGTCAAAGTAGTGCCTCATAACCTCCATCACGCCGAGGCTTCCCGGCTTGCTAGCAACAACCCCGCCCCGCTCTTTCACGAAGTCCTGCACCGCGGCGACGGCATTGGAGGGACACCCACACGCTTCGCAAACCTCGGGCTGAAGCATGCTCATATCGTTGAAATTATCACCCACCGCCAAAATCCGATCCGGCCCCAGACCCCAGCGATCAGCCGCCTCGACCAAGCCCGTGCCCTTGCTAAAGCGCCGATGACTAAATCTCAGATAAATCGCGTTCCGTTCATAGGTGAGATCGCCCGGACGCGACAAGGTTCCCAAAAAATCGAGAATCTGATCCATCTCCTGATCGCTCGAAGCGATAATCCCGGCTTCATCTCCTTCGACCGAAGACCACTGCGCATTCGTCTCGTGCTCAATAAATTTTCGCACTTTAGCAAAAACCCGCTTCGACTTTCGAAAGAGTTTCTTGTGATCCTTTTCGCAGACCCGGTTCCACTCATCGTGTGGCACCCAACGTCCAAACTGGCCGGGAAAATAAAGCTCCCGCTCCCGCACCACCACAAAGTCCGGCAGGAAAGGAAAGCGGGCCTCGTTGAACCCTTCAACCAGCTGGTAGAGCGAACGACCGGTGGCAATTCCCCACACCGCCCCGTAAGTGGAACGGACCCACTCCACACAGTCAAAAAAGCGGGGGTCAATGGCGGGCTTCCCGGACTTGAGGACCAGGGTGTCGTCGAAATCAAAACCGAGAACAGCTTTCCAAACAGGGGGCTCGGGCAGGATTTTCAACACGGACTCAAGCTACGTATTTCTCGAAAAGACTCAATTCCCAATCACTCATCCTCCCTCACCGGAATGGCCCGGGGAATGATCTCGTCTTCCGTGACGGGGATGGCCTTGGGGATATCCTCCTCTTCGGTGACCGGAATGGCCTTGGGAATCCCTTCCTCTTCGCCAACCACCACGGCCTTGCCGGGCTTGACCAACATCTTCACCGGGGCGGTTGCGGGATCCGGAGGAGTCTTGCGCATCTTGATATCTACCCTGCGGTTCGGAGCCTGCTGGTCGACATCGCCCTCGAGAACGATGGGTTCGGCCTTTCCAAAAGGCCGGACGATGATGCGGGAGGGGCTCAGTTGAAGAGCCTTGACCAACCAATCCTTCACTGCGTCACCGCGTTTGGCCGAAAGTTTCATGTTAAACTCATCACCGCCAAACAAGTCGGTGTGACCTTCCACCCAGCAATACATCGTGGGATTCCGGTCAATCAACATCGCCACCGTCATCAAGGTCAAACGGGCGTCATCTCTCAGCGTCGATTCGTTGAACTTAAAAAGAAGATCACTTCCAATCGAGGCCTTATTGCGCTGGAGGTCTCCGGGCGACATTTTGGCATACGCTTCCAAGCCGGTATAACCACTAATCACGCCCGCTTCGCTGTCGCCGCCCGCCCCTTTCACTTTTCCAAGCTCGGCGAGCACCGCATCGGGATCGGCGATATCTGCGAGCGGTGCACCGTCGTCTGTCACGAGTTGATTCGGCCTTGCCTCCGGAAAATCCAGCTTGATGCGTCCGGGCTCGGGAATCTCGGGATTCACATCCGGCCCAATCGTTGGCTTGAGCAACTCCCCCTCGTCGTCTCCGACCAAGGCCGGTTTCTCGATCTTCATCTCCGGCAACTCGGCCTCCTCAATCTGGGTATCGATGTCGATCTCGGTATTCTGAAGCTCCGCAATGGCGTCCTCGACCGAATCGACCAACTCGGTGTCGATGACCGGTTGCTCGAGGTCTTCCTCGGGCGGGGCTTCCACGGGCGGAGCCTCAATTTCCGTCTCCACCGTCGTGAGCCGGATCGTCTCGGTGACCAACTCCCGGGGCTCGGTAAACTCCACCCGGATAAAGTGCTGCCCGGCAAACACGATGAGAAAAACGTGGACGATGAGTGCCAGAATCACGGCCACCAGGAAATACCACCCGAGCGGATCCCGCCGGGGCGGAACGTAGCTGCTGGTGCTTTCCCATGAATACTCGCGCGCCATCTGTCCCTAGTATAACGACACAACCCGGAGGTGCAATTCAACGATCTGCGAGATTTTTACTGTCTTGCATCGGCCAATCGTCCTAGACAGCCCCCGTGAGTTGTACAATTTCAGGGATTGGCTTGGCAGGATTCGGGACTGTCGGCTCGGGCGTTTGGAAAATTCTTCAGGAGAATGGTGCCCTCATCCAAGCCCGTTCGCAGGGTGCCGTCCAACTGGAAATTCGAAAAATTGCCGTTCGCGATCTCACCAAAGCACGTGAGGTCGAGGCCCCGGCGGAACTTTTCACGACCGATCTCATGGAGATCGTCGATGATCCCGCCATCGATATTGTGGTCGAACTCATCGGCGGAACCGAGGCCGCCTTCGACCTCGTCGCCGCCGCGCTCAAAGCTGGAAAGCCCGTCGTGACCGGAAACAAGGCCCTTCTCGCCGAGCGTGGCATCGAACTTTTCGCGCTCTCCAAGGAACACCACGCCCCGATTTACTTCGAAGCCGCCGTCGCCGGAGGCATCCCCATCATCAAGGCCCTGCAGGAATCCCTCATCGGAAACCGCATCACGGCCATTGCCGGTATTATCAACGGCACCTCCAACTACATCCTCCAGCGCATGACCCAGGCCGGGCTTGCTTACCCCGAGGCCCTCCAGGAAGCCAAGGAACTCGGCTACGCCGAAGCCGACGAAACCCTCGACGTCAACGGCTGGGATGCCGCCCATAAGGCCATCCTCCTCGGCTCCCTTGCCCACGGCTTCCTCATCGACTATCGCAACGTCTACGTTCGCGGCATCGAAAAAGTCACGCCTCTCGACATCCGCTTCGCCTCCGAACTCGGTTACGTCGTCAAACTCCTCTCTCTCGTTCTTAAGAAGGACGATGGCGCCATCGAAATCCGTACCCAGCCCTCCTTCCTCTCCAAAAAGCACATTCTGGCCTCGGTCAATGGCGTCTTCAATGCCGTGGCGGTCAAAGGCGATCAATTGGGCGACTCGCTCTTTTACGGTCGCGGAGCAGGGCAAGGCCCCACCGCATCCTCGGTCGTTTCCGATCTCGCCGAAGCCGCCCGCAACGCACGCCCCGACCGGGGCTTCCTCCCCCGCGCCGAAGAAGGCCAACTCCTCGAAATCGACGACAGCGTCACCTCCTACTACGTCCGTTTTTCGGTCAAAGACCAGCCCGGCGTCGTCGCCGACATCGCCACCGTCCTTGCCAAACACAAGATCGGGATCTCGGGAACCCACTCACCCGTCGATGCCGATAATCCCGACGCCGACTTCGTCGAAATGGTCTTCCTCCTCCACAAGTGCCCCTTCGGCCAGCTGAAAGCCGCTCTCCTGGAAGTCGAAGAACTTCCCTGCCTCACCGACCGTCCCGTCGTCTTCCGCATCGAGACCCTTTAGCGTGCTTTCAAACTTCCGCCGCAGCTTTCGGGTTGGTAGACGGGCCTTTGGCAAAGAATGTTAGCTTCCCGTCTTGATGCCCCCCCGCTTTCCGATCAGCAACAGCTCCCGCTCGCGAAGTAGAACACCTCGCTCGACGGGTTTCCCCAAGTGACATACTCGATATCAAAAATCATCAGTTGCGAGGATGAACGTCCCGGCAGGAAGGTCAGCATGCCGTCCTGCGCCAGCCGGGGATACGCCGCGACCGCCAGGAAAAATTCGTCGAAGCCATACTCCGGCCAAGTGTGATACCTCATCGGGAGCGGACCGCAGTTTGGCATCAGGACCGCATGACCGACCGCGTCCCGCTGGCACTGCCAGGTAAAGGCTTTTAAAAGATCCGCCCTTAACCATTCCGCTTCTTCAAGCGGCTTCTGAAAGACATATCCCACATCGCGATGAAAACTCCTCTTTCCCTGTCGTCCTCCCAGCGCGACAAGGGCTCGAGGACCACCGAGAGGCATACGCGTCAAGGAGTGGTCGCCGCTCAACGAAGTGAGCATCTCATCCCCGGAGGGGTCCAAGAACGTAGCCCCAGGTGAAACCCGGGGTCGGACGAAAGCGCAAGCAGGGCGCCCCGGCAGGGGCGCAAGAATTCCAAGATGATCTTCCGCCCCTACCAGACGTATCGATCATCAAATTCCACCAAACCTTGCTTCAACATCGCGAGGTATTCATCTTTGAAGGCCTTGGTTCGATGCCGTTCTTCTTGGTTGAGCACGTAGTCACGGACTTTTTCTAATCCCGGCGACCCGACGGTAAAGGCCCCGTATCCCTTTTGCCATGCGAAGGCAGAACGCCTGATCGTTCGTGGTCAAAGGCCACCCGCCGCCCGGATTCCTCTCACTCCTTGGTAATCTGTTGGATGAGCGTTGTTTTACCTGCTCCCAGAAACCCACCAATCAGCAGAAAATGTCTTCCTGACTTGCCTTCCGAAGAAAAATCACCAAAAATATGAATAAGGTCGTGCCACATCCCCCCCCCCATGGCAAGCTCTCTCTTTAGAAATCAAAAAAACAATGAGAAACGAAGAGAAACCAGCAAGACGGACCCGGAGATCATTTCTGAAGAAAAGCGCGATGGCGGGAGTGGGCGCGCAGAGCGCGCTGATTTTCAGTGGGCTTGTGATGACGAGTCATGCATCAGCTTCTAACACATCACCTTGTACGACCGGTTATACCGCAAAGCCTCCTCTTGTTGTAACGTTTGAAGGTCCTGCTCCAAATAATAAACAAATCACCCAAACTGTTGACATTCAAGAGTGCTTTCGCTCAGGAGCACTTCCCTGTTCCCCACATAACGAGGTCACTTGCGGGAAGATGTTAAAGGTTAAACGTTATAATGGCCCGAACAACACTCTACCAATATTTGAAATGGACGCTACGGATACGGCGATTTTAGTTGATGTTAAAGTGAAGTGCAATCCGAGCGTGACTGGCATCTGCCTAAAATAGGTTTTAATCTATAATAACTTATGAAAAAATTAGGGGCGGTTGTTACTCTCACCGGACTATTTTCGTTCATTTTATGGGTTGTGGGTAATCAAGATGCTGATGATGTTTTGGGGCCTAATCGATTGGAGTCAACCGATGGGCAACCTGAGTTTTCCAAATCTGATTCTACAAACGCTAAGGTTTCTCGCTCAACCGATGCAGTCGTGGAGGGCACTCGGAGTTCCGCGCCACTCGACGAACTGGAAGGATTGGATCCTCTTGGGAAATTTACCCAGGATTTCGATAGATTTGTAGATTCTGCCCCAGATGAACGATATATTAGGCTCTCGATGACGATTAGGGAAGCAGTGAGAGAAGGCCTAGCTTTTCAAGTTTTGGAAAAAATTGAAAGCAAGTTCGGACCTGGCCGTGTTCGAAGTCATTTACTCTCAATCTGTTTTTCTGGAATTACCCAGCCTGAGCTTGCAAAGTCCTGCTTTACCTCGCTCAACGATGAAGAAGATAAAGCAGCAGCCGCGAAAGGTATTTCCGAAATGCTTGTTCAAGCACTGTCTGTTAGTGAGGGTGTTGGTTCCAATATAATCGCCGACTTCTCTTTTGCAGGCGAATTGGGTTCCGTAAAGGCCACAGTGGCTTCTAATATCGCGATTACTGATCATTTAAACCTACAATCCGATGAGTCCAGTGGAGATCGGTTCAATGATTCGCTTGAAAAAATTGCTAATCTTAGACTCACTGACGAAGAACAAAAAGATTTTTTGAAGAATATTGCCGCTACTGTTCCCTTTGAGTCTTGGGAGGTAATTAAAAACGCTCGCCTTGCAACAGATGACGACATTAAGTTCGTTGCTCAGAAAATGGCAGATCAGAATCCGGCGGGCGCAGTAGAAGCCTTGGTTCAAAGTGATAGGGGGACCTCTGCTATCCGGAATGTGATGGAATATTGGCTCAGCCATGATGCTAGAGCTCCTTTTGAGTGGTTTGAGAAAAACAGCAAAAGAATGGATGAGGGAAAAGCAAATCTTGCCCGCGCCGCAATTGTGGATTTTTCGGTGTCAAGTCGAACACAGGATTTTGACGCCGCTCGTGCATGGGCGTCTACAGTCAATGATGTAGGACTAAATCGAGAGCTTTTGGACAAGATTCAAGAAGCGGAAAATCAGATTCTTGCAAAGGACGCTGCTCGAGATGATAAATCTAATGATTAAAACTAAGGTTACAATCGTGAAATTTTTGTGAATATCTATAATTCTTGTGATTTAAAGATGCATTTTAGCCCATGTCTTATTCTCTGCACCGGTAACTCCTGCCGCAGCCAGATGGCTGAGGCATTACTTCAGGAGGCTTCAAAAGGCCCCTTTGCCATGGAAAGTGCAGGGTGTTCCCCCTCTGGTTACGTTCATCCAATGGCGATCGAAGTCATGTCCGAAATTGGATTAGAAATCGGCGACTGCCGATCCAAGAGCCACACAGAATTTCTCGACCGAGACGTTCACACCGTGATGACGGCCTACGTTGCCGGTTTGCGGGAGGGAGTGCCCGAAAGGTAGCCGATGTCTAGGAGTTTGTAACTGTTCATTCTTTCAAAACTGTGATGTCGTATGTGTTTCCAGATAGGTCCGCCATTCTGATTGTTTCATGAGTTGGACTGAAGTGTATCCGGTTTTCGATGATTCGAAGATCAATTCTTATCTGGAGCAGTCGACGGATTCCGAACAAACTGAGTTGGAAGATTTGTTGGGAATCGCTCGCCGGATCAATGCGCGCTCCGCTATCCATCGGGTTTCGACCAGTCTTTTCGCGGAAGGCGTCGTCGCACCAAGCCGGCAGGAAATGCCGACCCGAGGCGGGTTGCTTTCCTCGGACCGGACTTCGCCCTGGCAATATGATATCCACCCCTTGCTCCGGAGCGCGGCGTTGCTGGCAAAGCTCCGGCCCGAAATCGTTCTGCGGGTTTACCTGGCGTCGAACTTGGAATTTCTGGTGGAGGATTTGATCGAGGTTGGCTGCGAGGTCTTTCTGATGAGTGGATCTTCCTTCGAAGCCAATCCGGGAAAGCTCTGGCCTTTCCTGGCGCTGGAGAACGAGGAGGAATGGATCACGGTCATCGATCCCGGCAGGGGGAGCGATCTCCTATCCGATATCGAGCGGAGCGAACAAGCGATGAGATCAGGACTGGGGCTTTGGCGGCAGCCCCGGTATTGCGACGACGAGGCGAAGGATGCGAGTTCCTATCGTCCCATCTCGGCGAGCTTCTTTGGAGCGCAAGGGGGAGAACCCATCGAACTCCTGCTGAAAGCCTTCCTCTGGCACCATGAAAAAGGCGGCATGGCGGGAACCTGGCAGGATCCCGGAATCCAAGGGGAGGAGAAATCGCGACCGCTCCGCTCCACAACGTGGCCGGCGAAAGGCTTCGACGAATGGTTTCTCATGGCGGCTCTCTATCCCCGCTGGGCCTTCGAGGGGGTGCTCACGTTCATTCACTGGAACATTTCCAATTTCGATTTTTGCCATCTCCTCGACGTGGAATATGTCACTTGGGCAAATCCCGAGAGTGAAGTCTGCCACTGCCCCCGCCCGCCCGAGAGTCTCCATCCGTGGGACCTTGATGAGAGTCCGCCAACCGTCGCGCTTCGCCCGGAGACGGAACTCATCCTGCGCGAACGGGAACGCATCGGCCCGGCTCATGGGGTTTTGTTCAACGCGATGGTGGAAGAATTGCAGGGGTTTTCCTCGTTCGCAGGAACCTTGAACGAGCTGCTGGACTCGCGCAGTGCAGCGGGCGCGGAGTATTGGGTGGACATGAATCCCAAGCTCAGAATGGGAAAGCGGGGCGCGGAGATCTTTCTCGACCGCCGCTACGAGGAGTGTGACGTCGCGGTCTGTGGGGAATTCTTCGTGCGGGTTACCAAGGAAGTCCGAGCCCTGGCCGGGTAGATGGGCCTGACCGGCCCGACTTGGGAAGTGGAAAAGCTTCTCAAGCTTCCCAAGCTGAATGGTCCCATCACTCTCTGGCGGACCGGGTTTTCCGAAAAATTCGTCCGGGAATGGAGGGAGATTTGCCCTTCCCAGGACCCGAGCCTTCTTCTTCGCCTATGGATGGAAACGAAGAAAGCACGCGTCGTCGTCACCAGTGCCCGCAACATGGGTTGGGGAGTGCGTTGAAAAATCGGAGGGTAATGAACGAAGTTTATTTTATGAACTGGGGAATTTTAACACAGATTTTTCCGGGATTGATGGCTCGTTTGATTTCACGGATTTGCACAGATTTTTCTACTCACCATGATCCCGCAACGCCTCATCTGCACCCACGTCTCCCCGCAAACCCTCGAACCGAAATTGAAGCACTGCACCGCCCAAATGCGGGAACTGCACCCCGATTGGGAATTCCTTTTCTTCTCGGATGGCGACTGCGAGGACTTCGTGAGGCGTCGGTGTCCGGATTTCCTGGAACTCTATCAATGGTATCCGCGTCCGGTCATGAAAGCGGATCTTTTCCGCCTTCTCGTCGTGCGAGAAATGGGTGGCTTCTACCTCGATACCGATTTTTTATTGCGGGCACCCTTGGACCCGCTGTGCGCAAACGCGGCGGTCTTTGCCTATGAGCATGTCATTAAACCTAAGGAATTTGAACTCCGCTACCCGTCCTGGATGAGAACCCGCGAGGAAACACTCACTTTGGCGAATTATGCTTTCGGAGCACAGGCATTTCATCCCTTTCTCGATGCGATCCTGGATGAGTTGATTTCGAGAACCCGGACCCTCGAAGTCGAAGAGATCATCGATCTCGACATCCTGCATGCCACCGGTCCCGACGCGGTCACCTCCGCCTACTACAAAAATAAAATCCGCTTCAGCGATGTCGTGCTGCTCAAAGCCCCGACCTCGGGCTTCGGTCGATTCGGCATCCATCTCGTGCACGGCGGATGGCGGGAATTGACGTGATGGCCGGGAAAGATTCCCCGGTTCAATCCGGACGGGAGGTAATCGCATACTCCCGTCCCTAGGAGCTTGCCAAGCACCCCTTTCCCCCATAAGGAACCCATCGCTCATGGCACTCATCGTACAAAAATACGGCGGCACTTCCGTCGGGTCGATTGACCGCATCAAGAATGTCGCCAACCGCATCAAAGCCGAACGCGACCAAGGCCACCAGGTCGTTGCGGTCATTTCCGCGATGGGTGGTGTCACCGATAAATTGATCGCGCTGGCCAAGCAAATTTCAACCGACCCCTCGGAGCGCGAGCTTGATGTCCTCCTTTCCTCGGGCGAACAACAATCCATCGCCCTGCTCTCCATGGCCCTCAACGAGATCGGGGTTCCCGCAGTCTCCGCCACCGGTCGTCAGGCCGGCATCCTCACCAGCGGGTCCCACACCCGAGGTCGCATCGAAGCCATCGATGCCACCCTCCTCAACAAATACCTGGCCGAAGACAAAACGATCGTGGTGGCCGGATTCCAGGGAGTCAGTCCCGACGGACTCATCCAGACCCTCGGTCGCGGGGGCTCGGACCTCTCCGCCATCGCCGTCGCTTCCGCCATCAGCGCCGACGTGTGCCAGATCCTCACCGATGTCGATGGCGTCTACACCGCCGACCCGCGCGTCGTCGCAAATGCCCGCAAACTTCCCGAAATTTCCTATGATGAACTCTTGGAACTGGCCTCGGTCGGGACCAAGGTCATGCAATCGCGGTCCGTCGAATTCGCCAAAAAATACGGGGTGAAATTCGAGGTCCGTTCCTCTCTCAACCACAATCCGGGGACGATCGTCACCGAAGAACACGAAGCCATGGAATCAGTTGTCATCCGGGGCGTCTCAATCGAGCGCTCACAAGCCCGCGTCACCATCACCGGTATTCCCGACACCCCGGGCATGTCCGGCCGCATTCTTGGAGCCCTCGCCGAGGCCGAAGTGAACATCGACATGATCGTGTCCAATATCGCCCACGACCGTTGCGCCCGCCACTCCTTCACGATGCATACCAACGACCTTGGCCGCGCCCAGGTTGCCCTCAAGCCCGTTCTCGCCAGCCTCGGCAGCGACGCTGCCATCGAGACGGAAGCGGGCATTGCCAAGCTCTCCTGCGTGGGCATCGGCATGCGCTCCCACTCTGGAGTTGCCGCCAAAATGTTCGTCTCCCTCGGGGAAGCCAAGATCAACATCGGCATGATTTCGACCTCCGAAATCAAAATCTCGGTCACAGTCCAGGAGGATCAGATCGAAGACGCCGCCCGCGTCGTCCACACCGCCTTCGGCCTCGACGCCTAATCTCTATGGAGCGCGGGCGTCCTCGCCCTGCCTCCCCACAACCAAGCCCCAAGTCCCAAGGAACCAGCGGGTGACTTGACGCCAAGGAGCGCCCCTTCCCGGCAAGCGGGCAGACGCGGAAAGTCCCCAGAACTCAGCCGGAAGACCCCGCGAACGCCATCCGAACAAGAAAATGCGAACCGGAGGTGTCATCTCTGACATAGTCTGTCTCACCGACCCGGTCTCACCGACCCGGAATAACTCCAAAGACCAACCTCTTTGGAATCGCCCCTCCGGGAGGTGATCGTGTCGGAATGGGTGAAGTAGCTTTTGCGGTCCCCATCCCTGAACCTTCCAGTTCCATGTTCGCTCTTTTGGCTCTGGCCGGACTCGGCCGCCGGAAGCGCTAGTTGAATTGCAGACCCTGAATTTCTCAAAACGGGATGCGGAGCAATCAGCACCCCCGTTTTCTTCCTCTCCTTTCCCAAACCAAGTCATCATGAAAAAACTCCTCGCCTCCACCGTCTTCGCCGGGACTTCCCTTCTCGTCCCCGCTCTGACCTTCCATCCCATCACCGACATCGCCACGCCGAACATGGTTGAAGGCAATGCGGGCGGAAATCCCCTCACCAACCTCATCGAGGGAGCAGGAGTTGGCTTCGACTCAATCGAACCCCACGCCCGCCTCGGCGGAACCTGGTATACCACTGCCCCCGGTGGATTCCCCTCGGACTACATCGTGGCAAATTCCGGAGACGAGATCATTATTCTAGATCTTGGAGCAGACACCACCCTCTATGAGATGAGCTATTGGGGCTATGCCGCTGGAAATACCAATGGCGGTAAGGATTATACCCTTCGATTCGCGACCGACGGAGAGGGCGGGACGACTGCCCTCGGCGACGAAAACTTTGGCAACTCCATCACCTACACCCCGTCGTTCGACGCGGCCTTCAACGCCGATAATCGTGGTTCCAATACCTTCAGCCAAGCGGTCACCGCGCGATATGTCGAACTGACCTTCACGGACAACTGGCGCGGACTCCAGGGCGGGACGCCCGGCGGCGACCGGGTCGGCCTTGGCGAAATCGCTTTTGAGGACTCCGTCCCCCCTGTTGACCCCCTTCTTCAGGTTGGAACCTCCCTCAATCTCGACCTCGACGGTTCCGTGCAAACCATCGAGATTCCCGTCGCCAATCTGGGAGCCACCCAAAGCCTTACCCTTTCCACTCCCACCTTCAACGGGACAAATTCGGCCGCATTCTCGCTCCTCTCTTCTCCTGCAAGTATCGGGGCAGCCGAAAACGACACCATTCGAATCTCCTTTAATCCCACCGACCTCACCGGGGCCATCGGCGCTTGCCTGAACTTCACCAGCAACGACACGACCCACCCTTCAGTCTCGATTTCTCTCAGCGGCTTCATTCATGATCCCCGAATTTCGGCCGTAACTTTTTTCAACCTTGGCTCCTTTCCCTCCGGGTCCTACCTCAATGGAGTCGAAATTGCCTCGCGCAATGCCCCCGCCAATCCCACCTGGAACAGCGTGGCAACCCAAAACGCTGACGAGAACAACAACCTTGAAACCATCGATGTCTCGGCCTTTCTCGCCAACCTCCAAAACGGCCCAAACGTCCTCGCCATTCACCTCCTAAATCGAAACATTGGCAGCAGTGATTTAGTCGCCGACGCTTCCCTCAATGCGACCTCTGCTCCGGACGGTCCGCTCTCCATTGGCTACCTTAGTGTCGCGACTCCTGGCAGCCTCAACACCGGAGGCTCCGCCCATCCCGGGCCCCAAATTCTCGAAGTCACCCACAGCCCCGAACAACCATCCGAGACGGAAAATATCATCGTCAATGCCACCGTTCTTCCCCGCCACCACCATCAATCAGGAAGCCGACGACATTGCGATCACTTTGGAACGCTCATCAGATCTCTCGGAATGGCACGATGCCAGCGAAGCCCTTCCTCTCGTCTCAAGCACGAACAACGGAGATGGCACGGTAAGCAATACTTTCGCCAGTGCGACCGGATTTGTGCAAGACGGAGAACGTCTTTTTTTTCGGCTGAAAGTGGCGCTCCCTCCATAAAAAAACCCGCCCCGGTCATCCGGCGCGGGCTTTTCTTTAATTCGAAGCTCCTCTTAGCGACCGTTCCGGCCGCGGATCTTGCTCTTGGGATTCTCAAATTCGAGATAAGTGATGCCGCTGACGCGGTTATCTTTCCCGAAGGAGCTGACCTTCATCGTCTTCACCGTAAAGACGTCATTCACCTTCATGACCTCGGTGATTTCGAATTGCTTGAGCGCAGGCGGTTGGCCCTTTCCTCCGTTGGGACGCTCGCCATATCCCACCACCCGCATCAAAGCCCGCTGGTTCTTGGTGACCCAGACACTGATTTCACGATAGCGGCCCGACTTTTCGGGATTGGCGACGTGAAGGCGCCAGCACTGCTGCCCCTCGAGCTTTTCTTCGCCCACGATCCGTGGGTTGGGCCAGTAAAGGAACTTGAGGGCGAGATCTTCGTAACTCACATCGGTATTGGCAATGGGAGCCGCAATCTTGGCATCAGGAAACGGGCGGGTTTTTCCATTGGCCATAATTTCCAGAAGATCCTGGCTGTTTTCGTTCAAACGAAGGTGGAAACGCTCCGCCCCTCCCTTGAGGGCAAACTGGATGTCCTTCCCCCTGAGAAAGAGAGCGATGGGCGTCTTGGCGGTTCCTTTACGGATGACTCCGGAAAGGTCCTGCTCATCCTGAAAAGCAGCAACCTGACGGACAGAAGACATGATTTCCTCGGCCGTCTGGGCAGAGACGAGAGGCGAGATTGCGAGGAGGAGAGCGGCGATTGCTTTCATGCTGGTTTTTTAACAGTTCAGCAATTGGGACGGCAAGATGAATTGATTCATTCAATCAGAATGACGAATGATTTTGTGAATAAGGTGTGAGAACCCTGTGAATAGGGGCTTTTTTTGAAGTGACAGAACATTGAGGCTTGCCCGAAGTGCCCTTCGTCAAGTTGCATCGGCAAGGGGTGAGCCGTTTACTCCCGAGAAATTCCATGAGCCTTCGCACCCAGCTTTCCGAGATTCTTTCCGATCTCCTTCCTTCAAATCCCAAGGAGGCCGTCAAAGGAACGGAATTGATCCGCCTGCTTCGAATCCGCCTCGATGGACGCTACTCGGATGCCTCGCTGCGCTACCACTTCTCGGTGATGTCTTGCGACCCCAGCTCCCCGATCGCCAAGGTCGAAAAGGGACAGGGTTACTACAAACGCGGCTCGGACATGCCCGCCCTCTCCGGTGCGCAGGAACTGGTGGCGATGCACCAGGCACGACTCGATGAATTCGGGTCCCACACCTCCATGGACCGGGCCATGCTCCGCCTGAGCAAATTCCGTGCGATCATCCGCAAATACGCGGAAACCCGCAGCCACTTCACGTTCGAATTCCGCGAGTCGCTGTCCGCCGGAGCACCTCTCGGCAACCTTTGGAAGTTCCCCGAAATCGTCATGATCGACTGGGAACACGGCGAATTTGTCGACGATTGTCTCGAACTCGACCCCGCCCATTTGGCGCTCAAGCAAACTCTCGGACTCCCTCCCTACCGGCTCAATTCGGTCAGGATGCGGGTTGTCACCACCCACCACTCTTTTCGAGAGGACCTCTTTCAGACGATGAGCGCTTCAATGTGGGCCAATGCGGGCGAACTCTACCTCGCCAGCGGAATTATTGACGAATCCCTGGGCGACCAGGTCCGCGCACTCGCCAGCCACCTCGGTATCGGCGTCACCAGCTTTGGACTTTCGGTCGAAGGCCTCGATGACCTCCCCCACCCCGCTCAAATTGAAAACGCGATCGACCGGGAAACCGAAGCCCTGATGGGGCGCCTCAAGATCGAGCGCATCGCTCCGGTCAGGATGCGCACCCACTGCGGATGGGAATCGCTCGATGCCCTCCGCAATGACCACCCCGAAATGAACCAGTTTCTCGCCTGGCTCGGCGGCTCGCTCGAGAACGGCAAGGTCCGCCCCTTCCACCCGTAAAAATAGGATCTAAAGATCGAGTGACTCTCGAACCTGCTCTTCTATCGGAAGGCTTCCATCGATGGATTTCAGCCAGGATTCCCGGCGAAACCAATTCCGCTGCCGCTTGGCATATTGACGGGTTGAGATTGTGATCCGCTCCTCGCACTCTTCCCGGGTCATCTCTCCTGCAAGAAAGGCTTCGATTTCCTTCACGCCAATCGCCTGTCGTGCCGTCCGAGCCCCTTTTGGCAAGGCCGCCACCTCGTCGATCGCTCCAGTCGCCAGCATTTGAGAAGTCCTCAGGGCAATCCTTTCCGCAAGAACTTCCCGGGGCCAGGACAAGGCGATCCCTCTCAAATTTGCAACTTTCTTGGGATCCCCGAAATTTCGACGCAAATCCGAGGCCTTTCCACCGGTGATAAGACAAATTTCCAGCGCCCGGGAAAGATGACGATGGTTCTCTTGATTCTGGCGGGCGGCCTCTGCGGGATCGAGTTCCCAAAGACGCCTCAATACTTCGTCCACCGGCAGGGCATCCAGTTCCGCCCGAATGGCAGGATTCCCTCCGGGTGCCTCGGCAATCCCGTGGGTCAAAAACTTGAGATACAAGCCGGAACCTCCCACCACGATGGGGCGCTTCCCCCTCTCCAAAATGTCCAAAATGACCTCCCCGGCCAAAACCGCATATTTGGCGGCATCCATCGGCTCGTCGAGATCGCGGATCCCAAAAAGGTGATGAGGACATCGGGCCAACTCCCCAGCCGTCGGGGCCGCACTGAGGATTTCGAGACCGCGATACACTTGAAAAGCATCGGCATTCACCACTTCGCCATCGACCTCGCGGGCAAGTGCGAGAGCCAGGGAGGTCTTCCCCGAGGCGGTCGTCCCGCAAAGATAAAAAGGCTGCTGACTCACGAGAGAAATGGTCCAAAAAAACAGCCCGTCCGGAAAGCTCCGAACGGGCTGGAAATGAAATCCGGGGATTTTACTCCTCGGTCACTGGAATGCTCGCGGGCGGAGCCTCCTGGGGAGCCTCATCGCCATCGTCATCGACAGGACCCTTGGATAGGGCGCTGTTCACGATGAGAGTGCGGCCCATAAAGGGTTGGTCGTGAAGGACCTCGACGGCGCGGCAGGCTTCATCCACCCGGCCCATTTCCACAAACCCGTATCCCTTGGAACGGTGGGTGCTGCGGTTATAGACGATGTCGATGTTCCGCACAGCACCCACTCCTTTGAAGAGATCATCCAAATCATGCTCACTGGCATCGTAGGAAAGATTTCCAACGTAAAGGCGAGTCCCTTCAACAGTTGAGCTATCCGGAGTGGGACGCGGCTTCTGACGGGCGCGGGCGGTCTTGCCACCTCCGCCACTACTTCTTTCACCACCACTGCTTCTTTCACCACCACTGCTCCTTTCACCACCACTGCTCCTTTCACCACCACTACCGCTTCGTTCACCACCACCGCTGGAGCGGCCGGAGGCGTCGCGGACGTTTTCCTTACGGGGGCGGGCGGCTTTTTTAGCCGGCCGGGATGTAGGAGTCTCAGGCTTATAGAGGCCCAGAACCTTCTTGATCTTCTGCCACAGGGTCAGCGGCTTCACCCGTGGGGTTCTGCTGCGCCCTTCGGCGTTGTTGTGTCGGCGACGGTTGCCCCCTCCACCTTGGTTGTTGTTCCCGCGATCCCGGTTCCCTTGTCCTTCTGAGTCACTATTGCGACTCCGGTTGCGGTTGCGATTACGATTTCTGTTCCGGTTCTGGTTTCCACCGGAGCGATTTCCCGACCCTGATGAGGACTGGTCGGCTGACGTGTTTCTATTCGGTTCTGACATGTTTCCGATTGGGGTAATGTTCCCAAGTGTGTCGGGAAGCTTCGGCCCGTGAAACGAGAGTCCGGAGTCGGCCGTCCCATCGTTGCGGATCGGGAGCGGCAGGAGAAATGATCTCCGGGAATTCTGAATGATTCGACTTTGACCGAAAAGAGAACTTTCCGACAGCGCTGCTGGGGCGCGGGATTGCCTTGGCCATTAAAGGGACGCCGTGCAAGTGCATTCGTGCATCATTGCTGAGAAACTGGCGTCAAAGTCAGTGCTCCTTTAACTGCGTTTTGGCGCTCACCGCGACCTTCAACGCCTTCAAGGTAGGATTTCCCTTCCATTAGGCAAGCGGTAATATTCGGCCATTTCGTTGACGGGAGAGGAAACCGACAGCAGACTGCCCCCTGTGGTGACCCGATTACGCCCCCTCCTCGTCGCTGCTCCGCTCCTTCTCACGGGCTGTGCCCAGATGTTCATGAAAGACCACGGGTTCCGCCAGACCCAGGCGGTCGAGATCAACGGTGCCAGCGTGAAGAGCGCGCTCAAGCCCATGGGTGGCAGCAGCGGACTCGCCATCTCCGCCATGATTATCGCCACCGGCACCGGCACCCTCGACGGCCCCTTTCTTTGGCGGGTCGAAGCGGAGGGACAGGAGGGCCTTCACGAGTGGATCCGCATTAACAAAGCCAAAGTCACCACCGAAACGACCAAGCGCAGCGAACCCTTCCCAAGCAGGCATCTGGGAATCAATGCCAAATTTGAGCCCCTCCCCGGCGAAAAGGGGAAATCATTCGCCAAATTCCAGATCCCCGGAAAACTCCTGGTTTTCCCCCGAAAAGATGGGAAAACGAAGATCCACCTGAACGTCAGCGTGAGAGCAGGAGGGAAAACCGAAACCCGCTGGATCCTCTTCGAATTGGAGCCGGAAACGAAGTGGAAAAACGATTCCATCTTCCTCCCCACCGAAATCGTGAAGAGTTTTCGCGGAGATCCCCGCGAGTGGGACTGGTAAGTCTGCCAAAATCGTCTTAAAGTCCTCTTATGAATTGGATGTGCCTCTCTGCGATCTTCGTTTTCCTGCCTTTGGGAGCGGAAGCCCAGGAACCTCTCACCGTGAAGTCGGACCTTTCGACTCTTCCCCCTACCGGAGGGGAGCCAGCCACTCCTGAAGACTCCGGTGCCAACAACGCCTCCATTTTCAACGAAGGGGAAGCGCGGACGATGACCTTGTCCGTTCCAGCCCCGCGCGGCTTGATCCTTGATCGGGACGGACACCCCCTGGCGCAAACCAAAATGGGTTACCACCTCGCTTTGGACTTCACCCAGTTCAGCGAACGCAACGCACCTGAAAAAGCGGTGGCCTGGGCCCAGGATCTTGTCGCCCAGTCCAACACCCTTACGGGAGACGACCAATCCTACACTGACAAAAAACTGCTCGAATACTACGAGCACCGCCGCTGGATCCCCCGCAGCATTTCCCAAGTCTTCGACGAGGACAAAGCGAAGAGTCTGGAACCCACCCTTCCCACAGGATTGACCATTCTCCCGGTCTACCTGCGCCATTATCCCGAAAAGTCCCTTGCGGCCCACCTCATCGGTTATGTCGGTGCGCAGACCATCCTCCCCTCGGGTCCCATCAACGACGGCGACCCGCTCTTCCAATCCGTCATGGGCAAGTCGGGCTTCGAATTGGTCTTCGATGCCAAACTTCGCGGCACCCCGGGCTCCAAAAAAATCATCTTCGACAACCAGGGCCGCAAGGTTCTCGACGAGATCGTCGAACGCCCCCGGCCCGGGGGAAATATCATCACCACGATTGATCTTGATTGGCAACGTTACGCCGAGCGCGTTCTCCGCGAAGGTTCAAAACGAGGTGCTTTTGTCGTCATCGACATCCAAACCGGCGAAGTCCTCGTGATGGCCTCCCGGCCCACCTACGATCTCAACGAATTTGTCCCCTACATCTCCAACGAGCGATATGCCGAACTCAATGAAGACCCTTCAGCCCCTCTCTTTGGCCGAGCCTTCATGGCAGAATACCCCCCCGCCTCGACCTTCAAACCCGTCGTCGCCCTGGCCGCCATCACCGACGGTTCCATCGACTACAACGACCACATCTACTGTCCCTATCAGATCAAACTCGGAACCTCCACTTTCCGAAATTATTCAAAAGGCGATCAAGGAAGTATCAACGTCCAACGCGCCCTCGCAAAATCCGTCAACACTTGGTTTTACCAAGTCGGCATCAAAACCGGCCCCCAGGCCTTCCTCTCTGTCGCCCGCCGTCTCGGTTACGGCACAAAAACCAACCTCCCCCTCGTCGGCGAGCAACCAGGAAACATGCCCACCCCGGAATACATCCAGGAAAAAACCGGGCGCCCCACCACCGACGGCAACACCGCCCATCTCGCCATCGGTCAGGGCTTCGCCACCGCAACCCCCCTTCAAGTCGCACAAGCCATGGCCGCCATCGGCAACGGCTCCGCCCTCATGGAACTTCAACTCGTTCGCCAAGCTCAAGATTTTCATGGCCGGGTCATCGACGCTCCTTCCTTTGAAAAAAGGAATGACCTCAATCTGAGCCCCAAAGCCGTCGAAGTCACCCACCAAGGAATGCGCGACGTCGTCCACGCCGGTTACGGCACCGGAAAAGCCGCAGACCTCGGCTTCACCATCATGTGCGGAAAAACCGGCACCGCCCAGTGGAAGACCGATATCAAACAAAACCTGGCCTGGTTCTCAGGATTCTTTCCATACGACAATCCCCGCTACGCCTTTGCGGTCGTTTACGAAGGCGTCCCCGGTGAAGGCGTCAGCGGCGGCCGCAATGCCGCCCCCATGGTTCGTCGTTTCTTCCGCAATTTCCGCACCGAAATCGAGGAGAACCTCAAGCCGGCCGCCAAGGCCATGATTGTCAACGAAACCAAGGTTGATCTCGATCCGGACAACATTCCCAAGGCCATGGTGATCGACGACGATGAAATCCCCGTTGCCATTCCCGTCGAAGAAGATCCCGACGATATCCCCGTCGCCGTGCCCGTGATCGAAGAACCAGCCGACATCCCGGCCGGGCCTGACACTCCGGCTCCGCCCATTCCCACCGTCCCCGAAGCCCTTCCCGTCGCTCCGGTCGCTCCGGCCGATACCCCCGGTCCCGAACCGGAAGTTCCTGCCGATCGCTAGATCATACTTCCCGGAAAGACGAATTCCCCCTTTACGCGGGGACTCCAAACGTTCAGGAACGGGGGGTGCCCGCGCGGCACCCTATTCTAAACTCAATTATGGACTTACAAGTAGCTACCCTTTGCGATTTCGCCGCTGAATATCAGGGCAAAATGGTCATCTCCGGAACTTTCGACGCCCTCGCCGCCAAAGCCACCCCCATCGTGCACCCGCAATGCTCCCTCGCCATGCGCTTCTGCTTCACCCCTGAGGATGACGGCGATCACGAACTGCAAATCTCGATTATTGACGAAGATGGCAAGCCCATCAACGAGAAGATGCCCATCAAAGGAGGCATGCCCGTCAAAATGCCTGAAAACGTGGCCTTCATGACCCGCCACCTCATCGTAGGTTTCCAGGGTCTCACCTTCCCTCGCGCCGGAGTTTATTCCGTCGATATCCTTGTTGACAGCGAACTCATCCAACGTCTCCCCCTGCGCATCATCAAAGTTGATGAGACCCAGGGCCAAGCCTAATCACCCCTCACCAAAATGTCTGCTCCTGATCCGAAAATCCACTGCGCTCTCATTACGGGCGCCAGCTCCGGACTCGGACGGGAGTATGCCATTCAACTCGCGCCCCGCGTCGAGACCCTCGTTCTCACCGCCCGACGCGGGCCCCTCCTCGAGGAACTCGCCAAAGAACTCGTTGAAGCCCACCCTTCCCTCCAGGTCGAAATTGTCGCCTGCGACCTTGCCGACCCGGCCGGGCGCAACCATCTCCTCAACACCCTCTCCCACGAAAACCTTTACCCCGACTGCCTGCTCAACAATGCCGGCATGGGCGACTACGGAGAGTTTCGTACCTCCGATTGGGAGAAGACCGGGCAGATGATCCGCCTCAACATGGAGGCCCTGACCCATCTCACCCACGCCCTCCTTCCCGGCCTCATCGCCCGGCGGGGTGCTATTCTCAATCTCAGTTCGCTCGCCGGCCTCCTCCCGATCCCGGACTTCGCGGTCTACGCCGCAAGCAAGGCTTACGTGACCAGCTTCAGCGAAGCACTCCGCCTCGAACTTCGCGGCCACGGGGTCCGCGTCCTCGCCGTTTGCCCCGGACCCATCAAAACCGGCTTCGGAGACGCCGCGATGCGCAGCTCCACCACCAAACTCCCCGCCCAGGAAGCCTTCTACGTGCCCGCAGAAAAAGTCGTCCGCGACTCCCTCAACGCTCTCTTCCTGGACCAACCCCGTATCTACCCGGGGTTCAAGATCGCCGCAGTTGCCGCCCTCGTAGGCCTGCTGCCCATTGCCGTCATCCGATTGGCCATGTCGCGCCGCCCCCGACGCAGCGAGTAGTCAATCGCCCTGCGTCACTTCCGGGTGAATGTCAATCGGCGAACGCTTCGAGATACTCTCAATCGATTGATCCTCATCCTGCACCGGCACCACGTTGATATCGACCTGTACCGGCACCGCCCGCAGCCCTTCAATAATTTTCTGAAGATGGGCAAGGGAAACATCGGCTAGCGATTGGGGACGGTTCAAACCCTCGCTAATCGCCTCCAACCCATCGTTGAAATGCATCATTTGTGCAACGACCCTCGCGACGGGATCATTCTCACCCGCCCCGCCCAACAGCTTCTGTTTCCCGAAGTCCTTTTTGATCTGGTCCCAGCGAGCTTGTTCCTCGTCAGTCATCACGTCTTCCATCAGCTTGAACTTCAACAAGTTCGCCTCGGCCCCCGTCGTGAGCGTTTGTGATTCGTTCTGATAATGATCGAAGATTAAACCTTCGACCTCCTCGGGCGTCATCAATGGCACCACCTTTTCGGCGATCCGGGCCATGTTTCGATAAGAACCTTGCAGCTTGAAGGGTGGCTCAACCCGATAAGCATCCTCCTGCGCCGCGCTCTTAATATATTGCAGATTCACCCGAAGGATGGAATCACGCACCCGGAAAAGGTGACGCAACGTTTTCGCAAACTCGTCGATCTCTGCCGGAGTATAATTCCCTTCGAAATCCACCCCTTCCTGCGATCCCGTTTCGGCAATCGACATCGCAGCATAAACATCCTTCTGGCTCTTGCTCGCCAGCTTGTTCAACACGCTATTCGACGTCAGGCAGTTTTCGATGAAACTCGCCTTGAACGCTTCCTCATGGTCACCGAGAATATCACCCAGGTTGTAAGTATCGGCGCGATTCGCCAGCATGTCCGGAATTTGGAACTTCCCGCCACTCTCGGTATACGGGTTGCCCGCCATCACCACCGCGACTTTCTTTCCACGAAGGTCAAAGGTCTTCGCCTTGCCGTTGTAGACCCCTTCGATCTTCCGCTGCCCATCACACAGGCTGATGAATTTCTGCAAAAATTCAGGATGGGTGTGCTGGATGTCATCCAGATAAATCATGACATTATCCCCCATCTCCAACGCGAGGTTCAACTTATAAATCTCCTCGCGAGCCGATGCATTGGGCGCATCCGCCGGATCAAGCGACGTCACATTGTGACCCAAGGCCGGACCGTTGATCTTCATAAAGGTCACCCCCAACCGATTCCCGATATATTCCATCAAGGTCGTCTTTCCATAACCTGGAGGCGAAATCAACAGGAGCAATCCCATCCGGTCGGTCCGGGTATCACTACCCGCCGTTCCCATCTGCTTCGCCAGGTTGTCCCCAACCATCGGAAGGTAGACCTCGTTGATCAGACGGTTCCGCACGAAAGAACTCATGACCCGTGGCTTAAATTCCTCCAAACGCATCTCCTCGCGTTTCCTCTCGACGAGAGTCTGCTTGGAAGAAAGATATGCCTTGAAGGTCGGAACCTGGTCGCTATCGAACGTCTTCAGTCGCGCCATGAATTCATGATAATTCACCTCAAGCGCCCCGCCTTGAACCCTCGCATGACTTCCCTTCAATCCTTTGATTTTAGCGGTAAGACTGACTTCCTTGACCTGCGTCGGGGAGTATTCACCCAAAAGATAATGAACAGCCGATTCCTCATCGCCGAGGTAGTCCAGGAGAACGTCATACTGGCTCGGAAGATGCCCCTTGAGAGAGTCCAGGGTTGCCAGCAAATCTTTTGACCGCTTGAAGTCCTTCAGAATGCCGTCCGCATTCTTCGAAATGACAAAGCCCGTTCCCGTCTTCAACTCCTCGGCGAGATATTCGGCATACCGCCGGTCGCCGACCACCTGCTCAAGCTCCACGAGATATTGATGCGGAACCTGTAATCCCGTTCCCCGCTTGCCCACCGACCCCAGCTTAATCGCAAGCCGTTCCTTCTCAGGGCAGTCCTCCCAGACCAACCAGGAGAGAACCGCCGCAGCTCGAAGCTTCGGCGGATGACGCAAGAGCCCGGCTCCCTCATGCATCGGCCGGATCGCATCCACGAGCTTCTGACCATCCAAATCGTGCACCCCCTTGAGATAGCCCTCGGCATACCGGGGCTGCATAAAGGCCACCAAATCATCCTCACCGGATTTCAAAAACTGATAAGCCAGATACTCGGCCCGGTAGACCTCGTTCGTCTCGCTGACAACCTCTTGGTCCCAGACTTCTCTCGTTGAGAGAAAGGCCTCATCGTCGACCGGCTCGAAGAAATTCGTTCCGCTCAGGTGAAAGCACATCACCCCTTCCTTGGGCACAATGCTGAGTTCAAGCTCCTGCTCATTCACCGAAAAATGATGCTTACCGAACTTAATAACCGCCTGGCCATCGACAAAGAGTTCCTTGCGATCCTTCAGGGCACGAACCGCATCATCCCGCGTCGTATTGAGGCGGGTCTGAATGTCATCCCCCTTGACCGGATCACCGAGCTTGGTCAGTTCCCCGATGATATCGCGGACCTTCCCAATCATCAAATCCCCGGCGAAGTAGCCGTTGATCTCATTGATTTCAGCAAAGCCTGCAAGACGGTTCCTAATACCCGCCAGGATCCGCTCGGCCGATTGAACCAGTTGGTTCGTCCGCCGGTTCTGTTTTTCCAAGAGAGACTGTTTACGTCCCTCAAAAGCTTCATAAATCTCCTCCCGCTTCGCACCCAGCTCCTCGACGTATTCATCGAACTCCGAGAAACGCCCTTCAAGTTCCTCGAGCTGCACCATCACCTTGGTGAGGTATTCTTCGCACTTCGCGGGCGAGTCACAGAGGTCGAGAAAGTTCACCACCGATTGACTCAGCAGCTTCATCTGAGCTCCGAACTGTGCCACCCCTTCCCCCTTGGAAAGATCCCTGCGCTTGTTCTTCAGCCCGGCCCGCACCCCATTCAGCGTTGCGTAAATCGCGGAGACATTTTCAATAATCGCCGTTGTCTGGGTGGCATCTTCAATCTTCAGGTTGCCAACGATATCAATCAGCATCTCCAGCTCCTTACCGGCCTTGTCCAGCCCTTCAGCCACCTCATCGGCCTCAATCACTTTGGCCAATTTCGGAAGACGGTCCTGCTGTTCGCTGACTTTCTTGCGATAGGGATCGAGCGATTGAGGCTTCAGGAGAAAATCAACCGTCTTTCCCGCCGTGCGGTCCGTCGCCTCGGCAACATCCTTCTCAAGCTCCTCAACGAACTCCAGATCAACGTAACGAAGATCCCGCAGACCAATCACCGCCCCCCGCTGCTTGCGCAGTTCTCCGAGGTGATGCACGAAGCCAAAAATATCATCGGGCGGGGAATGCCTCACCGCTCTTAGCAAAGTCTCCACCGCCGTTCGTACTTCGCCCGTGCGCTCCAGCGTCGACCGCCTCAGGGCGCGGACCTTTTCGAACTCATCAATCGCGGCCGTCGCAGCTCCGCGAATATCACGCAGAGGAGAAGCCAGGTCACCCGACTCCTCCTGCCCCAACCAAAAATAGGAATCAATAATGTCCCCCGTCTTCTTGGAGAGATCGAGATACAAGCCACCATAACTATCGTCTTTTCTCAACAAGGTGAGAACCTCGCGACACTCGGCCATTCCCCGAACCAACTCGGCATTACCGATCTTGAAAAGCAACGAGTCACTATTCGTCGCCTGGGCCGAGGCAACCTCGTCACTCAAATACGATGTTTGCCATATTTGCAGGGCATGATACTTGGAAACCTCATCCTCGGACCGAAAGAGCACCATCGTGCCGTCGGGGAAAATCGAGTAGCCATTGCAAATCACCGGCGTCTCCACCGACTGGGAAATCATATTGTAAGACAGCAGCACGTAGTGACCGGAGAGCCGGTTGTAGAAGACAAAGAGGGTGTCCTCACCATTGGCACTCGGGACCCGGCGCTCGAAGCGCATGTCCGTCAGAGCCGTCTCAAAAATTTTGGCCTCGCCCGTGAGTAAGAGATATCCATTCGCAAAAATGAGCCCTTGTTCATCGGGTAGAAGAACGCAGGAGTGACCAATCGCATCGATGCGATGCACGGTCTGCGTCTTCTCGTTGTAGACCAGATAGCGATGCAATGATTCCCGGTAGGGGAGAATCTTGAGCAGGATCAAGGGCCCGACGGTCGCGTAGAGGATTTCCGCGTCGTCAAGCGTCTGGTCCGCCTCCGTGACCGACTCCTCATAAATCCCGGCACCCGAGGAGGTGTTGTCCTCAATCTTGATGGTAAGGTCCCCGCCCACCGTCTCGACAAAGACCCGGTCCTCGATCGAGACATGCGGGTGCTCACCGGATCTCTGCATGTCACGGTGCGCCCGCTTCCACTCGAATTCCTGCTGGGGAGGAAAGGTGTATTCGTGATCATAGCGATTCCCGAGATACTCCAGTGATCCGTCACCGTTCCGAAGCCACTTGAAGGTCTTCAAATCCGATAAGGTCTTGCCCACCTGCATCGCCATGTAGAGATGCGGCCCGATAACCATGAACTTCAGAAAGGTAGTTGAACGATAGTATTTATAAAGGTAGTGGAAATCCTCCTGAAATGAGGCATTGCCAAGGACCTCTTCCGTCGGGACCTGATGGAAGGTCTGGTTTTCCGAATCGTAATCGTACGCTGAAAAAACGTCGGCAATCTCGGTCGTGGCCTTGAGCCCGAACTGGATATTGTAACCGAAGATGAAACGGTTGTGCCCGATCGCAATGATGTCCCTCGGGACACAATTATGCTCCGTGGAAATCCGCTCGGTCGAAGTCAGGACCGTCTCCACCGCTCCAAAGACTTCCTGGCGGTCCTCGTTCAGGGACGTCAGCCTCGCCTGAAGTTCCGTAGCCCCCTTTTCAAGGCGGGCCCGGATGACCTCGTAGGCACCTCCGGAGAGTTGATTTTGTTCTTCAGGCATATTGGCTTGAGATCTGGAATTTACGAACCGCAAATCTACGCGAATGGACGCGAATCATTTCTGAGGTGCGGTTCATTTATTGGAAATTGGGAGGCCCGTCATTAATGGCGGATTCTTCACGGGATTGAGATCTTGCGATCCGCTCCCACTGAAGTTGGCTCTCTTGGCCAAAGTTGACCAGGAGACCGAGTTTAAAGCCTGTGGCTTTGAGGTAGTTCAGCAACTGCGCGCGATGATCATTGGTGAGTTCTTTGACCGCTTTCAACTCAACGATGATCTTTCCAAAACACACAAAATCAGGCTTGCAAGTGGACTTTAAAATTCGGGATTTGTAGCGAATCTGGAGCTGTGGCTCTGAAACCGCAGCGATCTTCCGATCCCCAAATTCATAAAGCAGTGACTCATGATAAACCGATTCGAGGAACCCGTTGCGGTGCTCATTAGACACTTCAAAACAGGCTCCAATAATCGAGTAAGTCTCTTCTTTGTAAATCAAGTCCATCGGTCGGAAAGATTAGCGTCGATTCGCGCAGATTCGCGGTTCAAAACGGTGCTACCCAAGCTTTTTCAGAAGATCGGCAGCTTTCATCTCACCAACTCCGAAGCGCTCGGCAGCACCCAGCATTCCAACAAGTTTCTGTCTTTCATCACCTTTGGCCGTCCCGACAAGACTCCCCAGGAGTGCGGTAATACTGAGGTTTTTCAGATCATCGGTGCTTACCCCGAAATCATCGATCCAAGTCGCCAACTGGCTCTTGAAGTATTCCGGATCTCCGTTGAAGAAGGTCTCCTTCATATCTCCAAGCACCCTGCTGTTCCCAACGGTCCGGTCAACCACCTTACCCGTGGTAATCGCCTTGGTAATGCGGTCGAAGAACTCGGTCTCACCACCGACGATGTCGATGTTGGCGGACTTGAGGGCCTCACCCACCACGATCGCCTGCTGTTCGGCAATCTGGCGCTGTACATCAATCTCAGCGAGATCCACCGCCTTCTCCTTCTCAAGCTTCAGCTTGAATTCTTCGTGCTCCTGACCCGCCTCTTCGAAGAGCTTCATGGCAGCTGCCTTCTTCTCGATCGCCTCGGCGTCGGCACCTCCCTTGGCACGCAGGGCCTCGGCATCAGCTCCCCCCTTAGCACGAATGACTTCGGCTTCTCCCAACCCCTGGGCGGCCGACTCCTTGGCAATCGCTTCGGCCATCATCTTCTTGGCAGACGATTCCTTCTCGGAAGCCGTTTCCTCGGCCTCGGCCCGAATCACCCGCTCGGCCGCACGCATCTCGGCCGCAGCCTTGGCCGCCTCAGCTTCCTTAATCACGGTGTAAGCGTTTTCATCAGCATGAAGTTGGGCCGCCTCCTTGCGAGCCTCCGCTTCCTTGATTTGACGAATGAGCGAATCCTGGGCATTGGCCTCGGCAGTCGTAATGGTGACCTGCTTGAAGCGATCTGCCGTTGCAAATTCCTCGGTGTCCTTAATGCGCTGCTGTTCTTCAACGACCCCTTTTTCAACCGCCACCCGCTCGCGAATGACCTCCTGAATTTCCTTCTTCTGAATCTCGATCAGCTTTTCGGCTTCAATCGACTTCAGCTGGGTGACCCGCTTCCGCTCGATCTCCTCCAGCATGCGTTCACGCTCCACGCGCTCCAACTCGACCCCATCGGTACGCTCCTTGTTGCGCTGGGCCACGAGGACCTGGCGTTGCTTGTTTTCCTCGGCAATTTGGATTTCCTCCTCAGCGGAGATACGAGCCTGCTCCATCTTTTGGCGCTCTTCTTCTTTTACCTTTTGGGCCTCGGCTTGCTCGCGAAACTGAACAGTTTCCACTTCTCGCCGCTGCTTCGCTTCGGTTTCCGCAAGCTGGCGCTCGAGTTCGAGAATGGCCTCACGAGCCTCGACATCCTGCTGCTTGATCACCTTCTCCTTGTCGCGCTGGATGTTGTTCGAAAGCTTCGCCTGCCTCGCCGTCAATTCGGTAATCTTTTTAATGCCCTCGGCATCCAAGATGTTATCGGGATCCAGCATGGAAAGCGGAGTCTGCTCGAGATAATCAATCGCGGCATCGTCGAGAACAAAGCCATTGAGATCCGTTCCAATCACTTTCAAAATCTCATCCCGGAAAGTATCCCGGTCTTCATAAAGAGCAATAAAGTCAAAGCGCTTGCCAACGGTCTTGAGAGCCTCCGAGAACTTGGCATCAAAGAGCGCGCGAATTTCATCTTCGGACGAGGCCCGGTCGCAGCCAATCGACTCCGCCACCCGGAGAACATCGTCAGCGGCATTGTTCACCCGAACGAAGAAGGCCACCTTGATGTCGGCGCGAAGGTTGTCCTTGCAAATCAGGCCGTTCTTGCCCGTCCGGTCGATCTCGATCCGCTTCAGCGAAATGTCAATCAGGTCCGCCCGGTGGGCGACCGGAATGACGGTGCCTCCATTGAAGTAAACTTTCGTTCCTCCCAGGCCGGTGCGAACAAGCGCCGTTCCCTTTTCCACCTTACGGTAGAAAGTCAGCAGGATGAAAACAGCGAAGGCAAACAGCGCCAACAATGAGATGATCGCAGTCAGGGCCAGGGGACCAAAGATTTCCGCAATGGGAGTGAATTGGGTGAGTTTCATGATTCTATATTTTTGAGGGGTTTGATGAGGTATTTTTGATCGCTTTCATCATAGTCGATCACAAGAATTTGGTCACCCCGCACGAGGGGCTCTTCCCGGGAGGCCAATTTGCAATTCAACAAAGCAGGGGCTCCATTGGGCCGCGTGATTTCGCACTGTCCGAAACCTTGGTCAAGCACGCGGCTTTTCACAAAACCAGAAGAACCAATGATCGGCTCCTGGTGCTCCTGATCGCTCTTAATGGCCCGAAACATGGGCCGGAGCGGTTGGGTCACGTATTTCACAAGAATGACGCTGACGACAAAATTGGCAGCCAGGAATCCCAAGGCGGTCCACTCGCCGCCACCCGGGTTCAGATAATAATTGGAGGCAATCGAGATCACCCACATGAAGAGAGTCAGAAGGCTCAGGATAAACATCACCGGAACGTCTTGGGCGTTCACGAATTTCATGACCCCGTCGAAAACGCTTCCGTTCCCGACATCGACATCGACATCCGCATCGACATCCGCGTCAAAATCAACATCCAGACTGTCAAAGTCCAAAGCTCCGAGCAAACTCAACAACCAAAATACGCCGACGAGACCCAACAGAATCGTCAGCGGAAGGTTGTAGGAGAGCAATGCCTGGTCCCAGAGTTCTTTCACGCTGATATAGAAACCAGATTCGAGGCGGGGACTCCATTACAATTATCGAAAAGGATTGCAGTGCCGTCTTTGAGCCGGAAAAGCAGGCGATACGTCCCGGCGAAACGAAGGATCGGGAGATCTTTTGAGTGCGGCGAGGATCGCCGCTTTCAATCGAAGGTCGGGCTGCAACGCTTGGGTTCCGCTTGAAAGCTCCGATTCTCGGAGCACTCAAAAGCCTCTGCGTTCCGACCGGGCAGCGGCACCACAGAGCGCTCTCGGGAAGGGCACCCGGCGAAGGGAAGGATCGGGAGATCTTTTGAGTGCGGCGAGGATCGCCGCTTTCAATCGAAGGTCGGGCTGCACCGCTTGGGTTCCGGTTGAAAGCTCCGATTCTCGGAGCACTCAAAAGCCTCTGCGTTCCGACCGGGCAGCGGCACCACAGAGCGCTCTCGGGAAGGGCACCCGGCGAAGCGAAGGATCGGGAGATCTTTTGAG